>Ga0209535_1000009_pt1 | contig 136409 bp, 119 predicted proteins | sample LinPmetageLP28_FD_184041 | JGI IMG/M metagenome (GOLD analysis project Ga0209535, IMG submission 184041) | Marine viral communities from the Pacific Ocean - LP-28 (SPAdes) (version 2) | ecosystem: Environmental > Aquatic > Marine > Oceanic | place: Pacific Ocean | collected 2009-08-22 | reverse complement strand
AATGGATGATGATTACGATAACAGAGTACAGCATCTTGACGATTTACTTGCTAGACAATCTGGGTATGAAGATCATAATGCAAGAGAGGAGGAAGATGCTTTATCATACTATTCGAAAGAAGCTGATGACGTCGATAGACTTGATCAAATGACACGTGACGAAGTAGGCATGTCTGGCACTTATCATCCAAGTGAAAGCGTTAAATTTTTAGAATATCAGGTAGCTGCAGAAAAAGCTCTCGATCGAGGCGATCGTTCAGAATTTGAGAAAAACTATACTATGATGTCTATGATCGGCCAAAATATTGATACGTCAGATAGAGATGCATGGAAAACGATGCATGGCGTTGATAGACTAGTCAGGGAAATGGAGGGACAGAATAGCTTTTTTAATATTAAGAGATCTCCCGTACTTAAATCTTTGGGAATAGTTGAAAATAAAAAAATAGTTCGTTTTTCTTTTGACAAGTTTTTAAAGATTAAATAAATCTTATATGCTGCTTAGAGTCGTTGATATATAAATAATATAGTGGGGTTGTTTTGAAAATTATACGGAAACAATTGAATTTAATCATTGAATCTTTTTTAAAAGAAGTCGAGTTGCCGGATGCACCTGGCTACGCAGCCAAGGGTAAATACGCCTATCCTCAGTTCCAAAGTAAAGACGATATCAAGAGATTTATCTTGAGACGCATGCAGGACTACGGCAATATATCGGGCGCAGATTTTAGAGGACAGTTCGGTACACAATACGATGATTACAGCACAGAAGAGGGAAAGACAATCCGTGATTATCGGAAATACTCCAAGGCAATCTGGAACAGATTTGCCGATCATGCATTTTTCAAGTCAAGCATCGCTAAGTTACATCAAATAGGCTACGCGGATACCGGTGCTCTTACTGATGCTAGCATTGATAAGCGATATCTGTCTAGTAGTGCAGAATTATCAGTTTGGGGCATTAAGTCTATTAACCCTTTACAACCAGCACCTAAAGAACTATATGATGTAGCTAATTCTTACGGTAGTGCCCAGGAAAGCTCTATTCTGTATCTTGTCTTAGATGGTAGAATAACTTGGGCCGGTGACTTCGATGCGTATACTGAAGAATTAAGCTCTCATAAGTCAGCTGAAGGTTCGGAAAACGATCTTAAAAGAAAATCTGCAATTGCAGCAACTAAGTCTTCTGGAATTCCAAAGCGTCCTGGTGGTGTCAGTCTTTTTAATAGCCCTGAAGATCTGAGGACTTTTCCTATCTTACTAGACGAAGAAGACGTCGATAATATTCCCCACCCTTTAATTGATGAAATGATCATTGACAATTGGAAAGTGACAGGTGTTACTTTATTCTTAGATATGGATATTATATCTTTGAATAATAACAGCATCGATGAACTGGCTGGAAAAATTAACAAATTTGGCGAAAGACGGCCGACGCCTTTTCATCGGCTTAAAAACGCGTCAAAAGTGGGCTTCCCTAATCCTATGATATGCGACTATAAAGCAGGAAGATACTATACGGATGCTGAAATAAAAGCGTTGTTTGACAAAATTAATTAAACAGCATAGTCAGACGAGAAGGACCCTAGGGGGTCTTACTCGGCGTTCATAGGGCAGGGCAGCTCGCGCCAGTTGGCACTGGCTTTTTATTTTTTAGGCCCGGGCAAATTTGGCAGAACTTTTGAAAAAACGTTCAATAGTTATATTTATATTTTTAAAAAAATAAGTATAATATAGATATGAATGATTTATACGTGATCCAATCAGATATTACCGGTGCTATTAAAATCGGTCGTAGCAAGAACCCGAAGCGACGTATGACACAACTACAGACCGGTTCACCGTATGCACTTAAGCTGCTAGCTGTAGTAAACGGTAAGGGCAAATTAGAAAGGTCTCTGCATACAACGTTGAAGCCCTATAAACAAGATTGCAAGGGTGAGTGGTTTGATTTTGAGTGTGTAGGCTCTTTACCTATCTGGTTATGTGAAATGATAGACTGGGATGTTGCTAACATTTGGTGGGAAAAATAGTTATTATTATTTGTAAAGAACAGGTATCTATTGTATACTATTAATATTGGTAAAACAACCAATTAATATAAATTAATCAAAAGGGAAAAAACATATGTCATATTCAAAGTCTAAGTCTACCAAGCGTTTTAACTTTCAAATTAATCGTAATGAGACTAGTCACAAAGCTGGTTCAAATACTGTTATTATCGGTACTAATCCTCAGGATGGCAAGTATACCGGGATGGTAACTCAGATGACAATGACTGTCAAAGAAGCACGTGCTTTTCAACGATTTCTTAATCAATATCTTATTGTAGAAGATAAAAGCGCTGTGATTGATTCTATCTAATAAAGATTAGATATGATGATTTAAAAAGGGATCTTTTGATCCCTTTTTTTGTTTTAAGCATACTTACTATTTGGGATGGGAATAGTAATTGGGGATATTGTCACGCGTGAATCGCACACAGCACACTTAAGTGGAAGCATGCCTGTGCATTTGCTGTTTTATGACGGCTACTTTATAGTTATAGATATTATGAAAACTAGTTTAATCGATCCTACTTCTTCAAAGAATAAAGAAATAATTATTTGTAAGATAATGAATTCTTCAGGTGAAATGAGTTGGATATCAACAAGATTTATAAACAAGTTGGTATAAAATATATATTTTGATTATATTTATATTGTAAACAAAGGTAGATATCTTATGCTAATAGAAAGAAAACAACTCAAAAATATATTCATTAAACTAATAATAGAAACACTAGGCTTTGATGATGAAACAGAAGAAGTAATAAGGTGGAACGACCCAAAACGAAAAGAAAAGATTAGAGATTATAATTCTCAAGATAGAGATGACTATGTCATCCAAAGCCTGGATAATCTAGATCCCTTTTCTATGGCTCACAAAGAAAGAATTGCTTATATCGAGGCAATGGCTGAAAAAATGACAAGAGAGTTTGAAGCTAGACAGAAGAAGAGAAAAGCAGAAAAGGAAGAAAAGGAATCAGCTAAGCTTGATGCTTACATAGAAATGCTTAAGCAGGGCGGAAGTGATGATTCAACAATGCCTGTTAGTAGAATTTATGACGATACACTTAAGTTGTGATCAATAAGGATATATGCCTGACGATTTTAAATTAGTGTAAGTGTTCATTACATCTTTTTGATGATCGTAATGATTATATCCAAAAGCATGACCTATCTCATGAATTAATAACGACACGTCATTTACGTTCTTGTCTAGTTGAACGAGTGCTGATTCGTTTACTCTCACTATTTTGTTATTGACTTTTTCTTCAGTATAAAAATAGTAAGTGTAACCCCACTGATCTGATTTTAATTGCTTTCCATCTATTATTTTAATTTTACCGTATTCATTTTTATAATTGCATTTTTCTCTAATGATTATTCTAGAATATTCCTCTTTCCAGACGCCTAGGGCTTCTTTAATTTGCTGTATACTGAAAACTGTTTGTTTTTTACACACAACGACTTCAGGAACCATTTTCCAATAATTATCATGACCATCGTACTGTGAATAATTCATTAAAATATCGCCTGCATGCACAGTGTTTGTGATTGCTGATAATAAAAATAATAATTTCATTTTAACCTCTTTGTTATATTTATATTATATAACAAAACAGCTGCATGTTACACGAGGTTTGCTGTGGTGATTAAGTGCAAAATAAATGGTAATATTTATATACTAGAAGTTTTAGTAAGCAAGAATGAAAAGCTAGAAGGATTAAAAAGATATCCTTCATTGGATTCAAATCGTGGCGTTATTTTTGTTTATGAAAGAGACAGTACTTCTGGTTACGACTTTTCAGAAATAGGTTACGGATGTAAAATATTTTTTTTAGATTCAGATTTTAAATTGATCTACAAAGAAGAAACTACTATGTTTCAAGAAAGAATAGTAAGATGCCCATCACCATTTAGATATGTAATAGAAGTAAGTAATTAGCTAATAATCAATAATGACTAAGATAAAACGACAGATATGTAATAATTATAATCATTAGTTTATAAAAAAGGAGTTAAGTGTGGAAAAACTTGATAGAAAAATAATTAGAAAGATGATCATACAAGAAGCAAAAGCAATTAAAAGACAAAAAATACTTCATGAACAAAACATAAAGATTGCTACCTGGTGTGCTAATAAAGAAAAGTTAATGTTATCTGAAGGTTATTCTCGCATGGAAGTTAACGAAGGCATCATGGGTGACTTATTAGGTCTGGCAGGTGATACTGTTTTAGGTGCGCCCGGAGGTTTTTTAGATACAGTTGAGCAAATGGTTATTGAAAAACTACTCAAAGCACTATTTGGAGATTATGATCCAGATTCTTTTGTAGGTGTTGTTATTGCTAATGTTTTAGAAAACATTGATATTACAGAACTAAGCAAATATTTTGGAGAAGGTGCATGTGATCCCATTGTTGAGATGTTGTACAAGGGTATATCCGAAGCTATTATACAGAAAGGCCTCAGCAAGCTATTTGGCGATCGTTCTGATTCTGGTATGTTAGTCAGTACAATGCGCGAGTCTTTCACAAACGCACTAAATAGCACAGAATTTCAAACTAGAATCAAGCAAGGAATCAAAGATACTGTTTGTAGTTTTAATTATTCAGCTATACTAGACTCATTGAAATCTGGTTTTGGTGGCGCTTTAGGCGGTATTAAAAACATGTTTTCAGGCGAAACGAAACCAGTTTAAATTTAAAAGGAATTTGTAATGAAAATCAATAAAAAAAGAATTAGAAGTCTGGTTAGGAAAAAGATATTAGAGCAAATTTCTGGCGAAGCTACTGACGTTGATAAAGATGGGGTACCCGACGGTATAGATAGAGATACCGGGCCGGCCATTAAAAGTAGTGCAAAAGTAAAACTAGAAGAAGACCCAGAAGCTACAAAAAAAGCGAAAGATGAATTTCTTTCACAGGCAAAGCTTTTTGAAGATGGATGCGCTCCAGGTGTCGGACTCAGTAAGCAAATGTCTAGACAAAAAGCAAGAGAATTATCTGATCGTTTATATGAAGCAACAGAAGGTGGTTTTCTTGATTTAGGGTTTGGAACAGATGAAGATGAAGTTCAGGCGGTATTTTCTGACCCTGCCATACAGTCGTTAGTTGACTTATCTTACGTGGCTCATATGTATGAAAAAAATTACCCGGGTTACGATATTGCTAGTACACTGGCGGGAGAATATGGTTATTTTTCTTCAACAGACTTTAGAAAAAATGTAAGAGATCCACTAGAAGATTTACTGTCTGATAGTCCTATTTTTATCTTAGGCGAAGAAAAATACGATGCTGAAAAGATTGCACAAATGAAAAGTGATGCAGAAAAATTCGTATCTGATTCGCAAGAACTTGTTGGTAGAAGTGGTGGTGAAAGAGTTTTAGATGCAGGAAAAGGTGTAGCAGCTGCTTCTGCAACCATGGGCACGTTACAGGCAGCCGGTCTAGCTTATTCAGGTGGGTTTGCCGGGGTTGGCTATACAAGCACTTTTATTGCTGGTGCAACAGGAGCGGCACCCGGTTGGGCAGCAACATTACCGGTTGTTGGCCCTGCATTGGCTTTGATTCCTGGGCCGGGTTGGGTTGCATTAGGTGTTTTGGCAGTAGGATCTGCATTATTTATGGCATTTGATGAGGCTGACTTTACATTACAGGAAGAAAGCATGCTTTCTCCTAATTTGTATCGAGCATTAAATGCACAGTTTAAACAGGCGGGGAAAGATCTTTTGGATCAATCATCAAAGGTATCAATACCTTTCCCACCAGATGAAGAAGCTATTGATGGTGGTGATACTGACGGTGGTGAAAATATATATCCGCCATTACCTAGTAACATTAACGGATTAGGGAAAAATAAAACGGAATGTATAAAAAAATATCAAGGTGTCATGAATGCATATGCTAGCTCTAGAAAACTAGGATATCCAAATATCAAAATAGATGGAAAAGTAGGACCTGAAACACGTGGAATGTGGAGTAAGTTTGTTAAACACGTATTTGCAAATCACTCAACTTTTTCAACTACCTCTATTGCAGATGTAGTTTCTAGTGGGCAAGTTACATTATGGCGCGATATATCTGTTTCATTAATAGGCACATATCCGGGTTACACAAAAAGCGAGTGTGGTGCTCTCGCCTTTTCACTTGACGCGTACTACGGCAATGTATATTTTGGTACACAACAGCCGGGTGAGATGGAACCTAGCAGCGCCGGCGGTTCTGGTGGTTCTGGCGCTAGTGCGGGTGTTGTCGTAATTGGCGGAGGCCAGTCTTCGAAGAAAGGTGGCACTCAGACAGACATTGACATGTCCATGGGTGAAAAAGGTTTAAAAAATATTATTATTGGAGTTGATTTCAATAACGAAGTTGTTGATAATAATGTGGGTGATAAATTAAAAGCAAAAAGATTCAAAGATGCTAGCTTGTTAAGTGATGTTTTTCCATCGTTCAATACCCGACTTACTCAAAGATTACTTGACAACATGAAAGAGCGGGATTTTTTATCTGGCAGAACTGGAAGAGATGTTAACGTAGACACAGTTTATGAATTGCAAGTTGATATTAAAAGAAACGGTGAGGCAAAAGTTAAAAAAGCAAAAGAGGCAAAAACTTTTGGTAATAGAATGGGTAGAAACTTTGGAAAATTAACAAAAGTAGTTGAACAAGTTTTAAACGATGAGTTTGACAATAAAACTAGAATAGTATTTGACAAACTTAGAATCCAAATTAGATTAGAATCAGGGTTATACTCATTAAGCGAAAATAAAGTACTTCGTAAATTAATAAGAAGAGCTATAACTAAACAATTAATAAGATAGATTTGATTATGCTACTATCAGAAAATTCAATTAGAAAAATAATTTTTGAGATATTGAAAACAGAAAATAATGTTCTAGAACAAACTGTCCTAGTCCGCTCAATGGAACCAGATTGGATTGAAAAAGAAGAAAAAGAGTACGAAAAAGATGGGGAAACTTCCCCAGAAGAATATCAAGAAGCAAAAGAAGCAAACGTTAATGGACTAAAACCCAAAACAAAAGAGTTTATAGCAAGATTAAATTCTTACGCAAAAGAAAAAAATTACAAGAAACCAAAAATTACTAGTGGCTTTAGAGGTCCTGTTTCTCAAGCAAGAGTTATGTTTAATAACTGGAAGCTTCACGGTGGCGTTTCAGGAGGTACAGAATATCTAATAGGTCTTTATGCTAACGACAAATTAGCTAAAAGAGTTGGTGATACTTTTACTAGTACTAACGACTGGAGGACTGCAGCATCGATACTGAAAAAACAGCCAGTGTCTGCTCATGGGTCAGGGAAAGCAATAGATATAAGGTCGATAGGGCATAATAATATTAGCGAAATTATTTACGCTGTTGCTAAAGAGTTTAGGTTAAAAAACATAAAGATATATATCAATGATGAGACAGGATATAAAAACCCACACTGGCATATAAAAATAGGCTAGTTTTTTCTCTCATAAATCATTTTTCTTTCAGGTTTACTTTTAGCAAAAAGTTTTAATATTTCACCTGCTTTTGCATTTGCTTGATCTTCATGAAACCCACCTGCGTCTCTTACTGGGCCTTTTATGAGGCCAAATTGGTCTTGCATCATATGCGTCATTTCATGAGCAACAGATCTTAAGCAGTCTGCAAGAGATCTATTTTTACAATATATTTTACATATATTATTACCTATTTCATAAAGTGCTGTTGTCGATATACCATGGCTGGATCGATCTGAAACCAGATATATGGTGTAAGGTGGTTCAATTCTTAAGTGTTCTGCGCAGAATACACAAAAGTCAGATGCTAAAGTAACCTGCTTATTGTTTAATTGTAAATTTTTATCAATGTATAATTTCATATTTAACCTCTAGTAAGAATAAATATCTACCGCACTATCAATAGTAAGAATAAATTTTTGTAAGTCTTTTTGTGACGGACTTAATATTAAGTTTTCAAATCCTTCTGTAACTGCCATTACTATGGTAATAAGCCTTCCATCTTTTGTATATATTCCAGCACCACTCGATCCAAAGGTTGCAGGAAGTGTTGACATGCAATTTTTTTTATCGCATCCGGCAAATTTTCCAGTAAATACCGGACGAAACCCGGGTCCGCCTACTCCGTTAGGACCCGCTACAGTATATACATCTGAACCTAAGTTAGGTTCTTCAAATTTTAAAATGATCTGATTGAAGGTTTCATTTGCGTATCTTACACCCATTAGAAGGCATATGTCAGCTTCTTCATTAGTTGCAAGTATTGATAATGGTCGCTCTTGATCTTTAGCTATTCCCGTGATTTGTTCAGATGCACCGGGTATGATATTTCTTTTGCAAAAGTGAGCTGCTGTTAATATAAAAACTGAATTATCATCTGATGAAAAAACTAAACCGGATGCAGTTGATGTTATGACGGGTATGCAAACAGGAATATCTGTCATGCCTTCACAACCAATATCTAGTTGATGTTTTTTAACCATATAAACAAAATTGTCAATGCCAATTTTATATCTATTATCAACACTTTTATTAAAGTAGTTTTCTACACCTTTGCTTACGTTATCACTTTTCATATTCATGCAACCAAATATGAAAAGGATTATAATAAAACCAAACATAATACCCCTCATTATTTTTATTTTTTTCACTTACTAACCCCTAAAACTAGACCCCCGTCTATTAAATACATATCACTAAAGGAGATACTTTATGTCAAAAATTCAACTAGGCTACGCATGCATATGCATGGAACTGTCAGAAAGACCTAAAAAGCAAAGGATCACAACAAATAGAAGTATGATAAAAAGAACGTTTAAAGCTAAGGGCGTAGAATATGCATCTGAGCTAGCAGAATTAAATACAAGGGACATTTTACCTATCCTTATGTGGAATCAAAGGCACAACATAAAAGTCTTTAGAATGTCATCCTGCTTATTTCCATGGGCATCTGAATATATGTTAGAAGATTTGCAGCAATGGGAAAAAATTGCTTATAATCTTAAAAGAGCAGGTGACTATGCAAAAGAAAATGGCATACGTTTATCTTTTCATCCCGGGCCTTTTAATATTCTTTCTTCAAACAAAGAATATGTTGTTGCAAACAGTATTGTTGACCTTTCTATTCACGGTAAGATTATGGATACTATGGGAATGCCACGAAATCATAATGCAAAAATAAATATTCATATAGGCGCTTCGTATGGGGATCGTAAAAGTGCAATGGAGCGATTTTGCAAAAACTTTAATTTACTCAATGACAGTGTAAAATCTAGACTGACTATAGAAAACGACGATAGACCAAACTTATTTTCAACACAGGATCTTTATGAAGGAGTCTACAAAAATACCGGCTGCCCGATTGTATTTGATTATCATCATCACAAGTTTCGGAGTGGCGGCATTAGCGAAAAAGATGCGCTTGCCATCGCTGTGTCGACGTGGGGAGAAATTGTACCAACGTGTCACTACTCTGAGTCAGCATGTCTCAAAGAAGGAAAAAAGAAAGTGCTGAATGCCCATTCAGACTATATTTATGATAAGATAGAAAATTACGGACATAGACTCGATATTGTTATTGAAGCTAAAGCTAAAGAAAAAGCTTTAATGAAATACAGGAAGGATTGGATAAATGAACATCAAGAAAACAATAAAATCTCACTTGCCTCATAATCAACTAAGTAAAAAAGTATGGATAGGAGAGGAAATGCTTCCCGAATTTAGGAAAGCATTACTTAAAATATCAGACGCATTTATTGACTATCTAGGAATCCCTATAGACGTTGTCGACATTACAATGACAGGATCTTATGCAAATTACAACTACACTGTATTTAGTGATATTGACTTACATATACTAGTAGACATGTCATCTCTAAATGAAGATGAAGACCTGGTAAAAGAATTTTTTAATGCAAAAAAATCTTTCTGGAATGACAGGCATGACATAGAACTTAAAGGTATAGAAGTTGAATTGTATCCACAAGACACAAATGAACCACACTCATCTTCAGGAGTATATAGTGTAGAAGAAGATGAGTGGGTAGTCAAACCTAAAAAGTTTAAGAGCGGTATTGATATTAAAAGCATAGAAAGAGGATCAAAAAAGGTTGCTAAAGAGATTAATAGTATCTTAAAAGATTCCATAAAAAAGTCCTCGACTACTGATATAGTAAAAATGATTAAAAAACTTAAGAAAATGAGAGCATCAGGTCTTGAAAAGGCAGGAGAGTTATCTGATGAGAATATCATATATAAGGTACTTAGAAGTCAAGGCCTTTTACAAAAACTTTTCGATACAATGAACAATATTGAAGATCAAAATCTTAGCGATCTATAATATTATTTCTTTTTCTTTTTAGGGCACTTTTTACGCTTTTTAACTTTAGCCCATGACTTATTTGGGTTCGCAGAATTAACTCTAGCATGGGCCCATTGTTGTGGAGTCATTCCCTTTCTAGAACCTGAGGTGTAATAAGCACCCAAACCTGCTCTAAATTCTGCATAAACAGATCCTCTAGTCAAACACCTACGATCTGCCTTTTTATCAAGCGATTTTTTAGTTGGCTTAGAAAGCGTACGACCTGATTTTGTTGATTTTCTTTTTTTGCGCTTCTTTCTTTTTTTGCGACGCTTTTTTTCATCCAAGTCACTAATTTCTGAATATTCTAAAAGATCTCTTATTTCTGACTCAGCGTCTTCAATTTGATAAACTTCTTCAAGTGCAGCATATAGTTTCTGTTCTTCTATTAACTCCTCAATATACTCACGAATAATATCTGGGTCTATTTTTATAGTTTTGCTTTCGGCAACCTTATTTCGAGCTTTAATGGCTTTATTATCATCAGCTTTTCCGGGTGTCTTAACAGCTTTTCTGTAAGCAGCTGTTGCCTTTTTTAATTTATCCTGTTCACCCGGGCTTCTGCCCGGCTTATATCCAGGATCTAGATCCCTATCTTCATTCTTATTAAGTGCTTTAAAGTCTGCTCCTGTTATTTCGTCAGGAGGTGGTGCAGCTTGTGCAATTTTCATTTGCTTCTTTGATAATTTTTTCTTTTTTTCATTTAATTTTTGTAAATCTTTTAAAATTGTGTTTAGTATATTAATGTCTTTCATCTCAACTTATTCCTAGATTAATTTTATTATCCTAACATTTAAATATAATTATTCTTTAAAGTATTTTTATAAATGTACATATGTACTTTTATTATACATAATAATTCATTATTCATAAATTTCTATATACCTCATAATAATTATAGGTATAATTATAGCATAGAGAGGTAATTTATTAATGTCAATATTTAAAAAACACAATACTAATGCTGATCGATCAGCATCAGATAGAAGAAGACATAAAGAAAAAATAGATAAAGCTATCAAAGAAGGCATTCATGATATTATAGCTGAAGAAAGCATTATAGGAAAGAGTGGAAAAAAGAAGATTAAGATACCTGTAAGAGGTATGAAAGAATACAGATTCATTTACGATCAAGGAAACGGATCTAAGGGGGTAGGTGCTGCACCTGGATCTGATATTAAAAAGGGTCAGAAGATAAAAGAAGGACAAAAACAAAAAGGTAAAGGAGACCCTGATAAGCCGGGAAACGAAAAGGGCGAAGACTACTATGATGTTGAAGTATCTTTAGATGAACTAGCCCAGTATCTATTTGATGATTTAGACTTGCCTGATCTAGTTAAAAAGAAATCTGCAGAAATATTTTCTGAAAAAGTAAAAAGAAAAGGATATAGAACAAAAGGGATAAGACCTAGACTTTCAAAAAAAGAAACACTTAAAAATAAGATAAGAAGAAAAAAAGCTGCAATAAGAAACGGTACACACGATCCGGAAGGTGATGAAAGATTTACTTTTCATGATGATGATTTGAAATATAAGCACATAGAGGTTACTAAAAAACCGGTTACTAGTGCAGTAATATTTTTCATAATGGACACGTCAGGTTCAATGACAAAAACTAAAAAATATTTGGCCAGATCGTTCTTTTTCTTACTATATCAGTTTATAAGGTATAGATATCAAAATATTGAAACAGTATTTATTTCTCACTCAACAGAAGCTCAAGAAGTTAACGAAGATGATTTTTTTAAAAAAGGTTCATCGGGTGGTACTTACATAAGCTCCGGTCTTAAAATGGCACATGATATTGTAAATGAAAGATATTCCCCAAGCGCTTGGAATATATATACTTTCCACTGCTCAGATGGTGAAAACTGGAAAGAAGACAATGTTAAAGCAGTAGATTATATGGAAAGATTAATTAATCTTAGTCAATTATCTGGTTATATTCAAATAAAAGGCCAGAAAGAATCTATGTGGGGAGAAGAAATGGCAAAAGTATTCGAGCCACTGTCATCAGATAGTTTTAAGGTGGTAAAAGTCTCAGGTAAAAAAGATATCTGGCCTGAGTTTTCTAGACTTCTTGGTGGTAAATATGAAGTTCAATAAAGATAAGTATAAAATAGAAGACCTTAAAGTATTTGATGATAAGATATGCGAAATTGCAAAAAAATATGATCTAGACTGGTATCCTATTAATTATGAAATTTGTGACTATTATGAAATGATTGGACATATGGCATATCATGGAATGCCTAGTCACTATAATCACTGGTCTTATGGTAAATCATTTGAAAAAACACACTTTATGTATAATATGGGTCAAAGTGGTCTTCCTTATGAATTAATCATTAACTCAAATCCTTCAATAGCTTATTTAATGCTACAAAATGATTTTTATTTGCAAGTCTTGATTATGGCTCATTGCGTAGGTCATAGTGACTTTTTTAAAAATAATAGATGTTTTAGTAAAACAGATCCGGAAACCATAGTTTCTAAAATGAGAAATGCTAAACGTAGAATTCAAGAGTACACCGAAGATCCTAATATAGGTCAAGAGAAAGTAGAAAAGTTTTTAGATAGTTTACACACTGTCAGGTTTCAAACAGAAAGGTACGGAATTCCCAGAAGATCAAAATCAGAAATTAAAACAGCAGAGATTGATAGATTTAACATTTATAAAGAAAAAGGAATATTATTAGACTACAATGTTTTAAATAAAAGATTGCTTAAACAAGATCATGATTTATTATCTTTTTTATTAGAGTATAGTCGCGGCTATGAAAAATGGCAATTAGACTTAATTGAAATAGTTAAAGATGAAAGTCATTATTTTATGCCCCAGATAAAAACAAAAATATTAAATGAAGGCTGGGCATCTTTTTGGCATTACAAAATTCTACATGAACTTCAACTAGATGATGGAATGCATGTTCCTTTTCTTAAAATGCACAATGCAGTTGTCCGGCCACATATTGGGGGAGTTAACCCCTATCACGTAGGTTTCTATATATTCCAAAAACTTGAAAAAGAGTTTGGATTAGAAAAATGTTTTGAAGTTAGAGAAATACATGATGATGTATCAGCAATTAGATTATTCCTAGAAGAAGAAGATTTTAGAGAATTAAACATGTTTGCTTACGAAAGAAAGAAGAATGGCGATATATTCATAGCAGAAGTATCAGATCAAGAGGAATGGCAAATAGTAAGAAGCGAAATGATCAAAAATACAGGCGTCAATACAATACCACACATCTATGTAGATAGAATCGACTCAGACGGAACTTTGGTTTTAAAGCATGAACATGATGGCCGCGACCTAGATCTGGACTATGCAGACAATGTAGTGGAAAGCATAAGGCATTTATGGCAAGAAGGCGATGTAAAATTATTTACAATTATTGAAAATGATGTATGGGAAATTTAAACAATTCATTAACAACAGTATAATATACTAAATGTATAACAGCATAGATTAAAAGAGGAAACAATGAGCAATTTTTTAGATATGATCAAAAAACAAAGATCAGCTTCAAAATATAAAAAGTTTAAAGGAACTTTTCTAGATTACTTAAGAGTCATACAAGAAGAACCGGAAACAGTTAAACTTGCCCATAAAAGACTTTACGAAGCCATCTTAAAGTTTGGAATGGATACTGTTGATGTTGATTCAGACCAATATAGAGACATATTTAATGGTGACAAGATTAGAACTTACGACTATTTTGAAAAAGAGTTTTTTGGAATGGAATCAGTTATTAACAAACTGATGAGGTTTTTAAAGTCAGCAGCACATAAAGGTGAAGAAAGCCGGCAAGTACTTTTGCTCATGGGTCCAGTTGGTGCCGGAAAATCTGCGTTAGTAGAAGCTGTAAAAAGGTCCTTAGAGTCCTCCCAGCCTTTTTATCACTTGGAAGGTTGTCCAATCAAAGAAGAGCCACTTCACTTACTTCCTCGAGGACTAAGGTCAGAATTTGAAGATATTCTGGGTGTACATTTAGAAGGTGATCTGTGCCCAGTTTGTCGCCACCGGCTTATGACAGAATTTGATGGAAAATATGAAAATTTTCCAGTCACCCAGACTACTTTTTCTCAAAGAGGGCGCAGAGGTATAGCTGTGGTGCCTCCTATGGATGCAAACTCCCAGGATGTCTCTGTATTGATTGGAACTGAAGACATTAGTAAACTAGATCTTTATCCAGAAGATGATCCCAGAGTCCTATCTCTTAACGGTGCGTTTAACGTTGGTAACCGCGGTATCGTTGAATTTGTTGAAGTATTTAAAAATGAAATTGAATTCTTGCATACAATGTTAACTGCAACACAAGAAAAGCGTGTACCTTCCCCAGGTAAGAACGATATGATCTACTTTGATGGCGTAATATTATCACATTGCAACGAATCAGAGTGGAACAGATTTAAATCTGAACACACCAACGAGGCTATTCTGGATAGGGTGTTAAAGATTGAAGTACCTTATGTTTTAGAATTAGATCAAGAACAGAAAATTTATGAAAAAGTTATTAGAAAATCAGACTTTAATAAAGCGCATATTGCACCTCATGCTTTAAAAATAGCTTCCATGTTTTCAGTTATGAGTAGACTTAAGCCATCAAATAAGTGCGATCTACTTACTAAAATGAAAATCTATAATGGTGAAGCAATTATAGAAAAAGGTCGTGTTAAAAAAGTAGATATTAAAGACTTAAAAGACGAAGCTAAGCATGAAGGAATGGAAGGAATTTCAACTAGATTTATCATGAAAGCATTGGACGCAGCTCTTTCAGATTCTGATAAAAACATGATAACTCCTATAAATGTTATTGACTCGCTGTCTAGACAAGTAAAAGAACAAATAATTGACGAAGAAGCAAAAAGTAGATACACAGAGATATTAGGTAAGATTATTCGCGAAGAATACTTAAGAATACTAGAAACAGAAATCGCGAAAGCTTTTATAACAGCTTACGAAGAACAAGCGCAGTCACTTTTTGATTCTTATCTAGATAACGCAGAGGCTTATACAACTAAGACTAGATTTAAAGACAAAATAACCAGAGAAGAAAGACAACCTGATGAAAAATTCATGAAATCTATTGAAGAGATGATTGGTGTGGTCGGATCAGCTAGAGATGGTTTTAGATCTGATGTAACTGCTTATATGTTTTCTAAGTTACGAAGAAAAGAAACAGTTGATTATAAATCTTATGGGCCTCTAAAAGATGCAGTAGAACAATACCTTATTACATCTGTAAAGGACATTTCCAGGATTGTTACAAAATCAAAATCAAGAGATGACAACCAAAAGAAAAGATACAGCGAGATGCTTGTAACTCTAATGGAAGAATATGGTTACAATGAGAATTCAGCTGAAGAGATATTGACATATGCAGCAAACAACTTATGGCGTGATTCCTAAAAAGAAAAAAGTTTTTAATAGAAAGGAAGTTGATAATTTCTTAGATGAAAGCAATATAATGTTCGATGATCTAAGGAATAGTCAGCAATGTCTTTACTCTGATATGAATTTAGTTTCAGATCAAGCATTAAACTACTTAAATACTTTTTCTGGTAATGAGTGCAAAGAACAGTTAAAGTTATTATTAAAAAAAGAATTTATTGAATGTGAAAAGATATACCCATACTTGGGAGACTTTTTTATTAAGAAGTATTTTTCAAAAGAAAATAAAGAAATTTATGATAAACATCTATTTTGCAAAGATTCATCAAAATACTTTATTGATAGCTTTAAATTTAAAGAGTTAAAATCCATTTTTAAATGGATTATTGAAAATGCTTCGCGCGAGTACACTGTTAGTATTCATAGTAGTAAGTTAACAGATATATATGTTGAAAAAAAGAACGTTCTTAATTTTGATCTAGATTACGACACATCATTTTTAGGAGGTAAAGACTTCCACACAATGAGTGATTACAAGTTTATCATAATTGACGGGTATGTAGAATCAATAGGCGAAATACACCATTTACTTGACCAGGCAAATAAAACAAAAGTACCTCATGTAATTTTTTGTTTTGGAATGTCAGATGAAGTAAGTCATGTAATAAAACATAATAATTCACATAGCAAGTTTGAAGTTATGCCTATTATCATAACATTTGATGAAAATACAATAAATGTACTAAATGATATAGCAGTCCTGCATAAAGATAATATTGTTTCTAGTAGGACGGGAGAGACAATATCACAAGCTGTTCGAAGCAATTTATCGGTAGGTCGAGAAATAACATTTCATAAAAAAGGTTTTAAAATAAAACCTGTTGCTTCGGAAGCGGATCTAGTAATTCATCGATCTTTTCTTAGTAATAAATTAAATAAAATAACAGTGCACGAAGAAAGTAAAAAACTATTATCTAAAAGGATAAAGAGGTTTACTAATAAGTCAATTAAACTATTTATACCTGAAATTTTATATTCTAATAATGACTTTATAAGAGAAGTTGATTATATGATGAGGTTGACCGGTCATTCAAATAAAGTATTCTGTGTTGTAAGTCTTAATAGTTCAGCCTATTATCTACCAAAAAATTTGATAAATTTTGTCAATAAAAAGGTAAACAGTATAAAAAATATATATTCACAAATAGATAGGCTGGTCATACATGCAGGGAATTAAGCATTTAATAGAGTGTCACTGTGTTTTAGCAATATATAGGGCTGTAAAAAAAGAAATGCCTAGTCACAAATTTCCAGTATATTCTAAGTTTGATAAGAATGGAAATGTAATTCCAAAACTAGTAAAGTGCAACAACTGTGATACGATGCACCACGTTAAAGACATATGTAGATCAGAGATAAGAGGCGGAAAAGATCAAAGCAGTTTAACAGTCTCTATAGAAGAATTAGGATACATGCTACCAGAAAGGCTGACAAACGCACTTATAAAAATAGAAACTGATATATCTAATTGGGAACAAATAGTAGACATATTTGAAGAAGAAAGATGGGGTGAAGTCGTTGTGTTAAGAAGAGAGATAATAGATGAAAAACAACATGTAAAAACTATAGAAGTATCATCGTCTAATATTTTTAAAATTAAAAACAATGTAATTGTTGATATTGTGGAGTAAAAATGTCAGAAAAAAAGAAAGCTATTGAGTTATTAAATAGAAAAAAAGAGGCAAGAAAAATCTGTAAAACAATCTTAGAATTTGGCGTAACAGATGAGCAAAAAATAGAAATAATGCTTAACCTTGCAATGTCATTAGAGGATAATGAAAATATGAAAAAAATAGCTAGTTTTTTAAAAAAGTTTGGTTCAAATTTTAACGCAGAAGAAAATAGTAATAATATAGATAAAGACAGCAACAAAAATAAAATTCTTTTAAACTAGAGGAGATAATCATGAACGAAACAATTGTTACACAATACGAAGAATTAAAAGTACTTGTTGAAACACTTCAAACAGATGTACTTAAAAATGCGCAAGGTAATAAATCAGCAGGTGTTAGAGCAAGAAAAGCATTACGCGAAGTTAAAAAAGCTGCAGCTGATCTTGTAAAAAGTTCTTTGACGTATGATAAGAATGAATAGATAATCTAAATCATTCTTACTATGCTAAAAAAGGGGATCATATTTGATCCCCTTTTCATTTTTTATTTTATTAGTGAAAAACACTACAGTATCGAAACAACTTTTTCTTTAAGCTTCTTAACAGCTATTTTTTCTATTTGACATATTCTCATTCTAGTTACTTTAAATATTTCACCTATATTCTGTAATGTAATTTTTTCACTAGAGTTTGCGCCAACTATACAGCAGTTGTTATATTCCTTAGCTTCTATCCAGTATCTGCATGCATTAACACTACAATTCTTTTTTTCTGAAGAGCATTTTTCAAAGCATTTTTGTTTCATATTTATTTATACCTTTTAACGTGTTATACTTATAATAATAACCGGTCTACTTAAAAAAAACAAAAAAAAGGTGAAATGTATAATGTCTAAGTTAAAAACAGATAAAAATAGAAAAATATTTATTTTAGATACCAGCGTGATGCTTTACGATAGGTGCTCAATTCATTCTTTTTCTGGTAATGATGTACTTATACCGTTAGTAGCACTTGATGAATTAGATAGGTTTAAAGATAAAAAAGGTATAATCGGTGAAAATGCGAGATATGTAAACAGATATTTGGATAATTTAAGAAAGGTTGGAAATTTACATTCAGGCATAGAGATACAAAATAGAAGTAATCAAACAATAAAAGTTGATATTAAAACAAAATACAAGGTACCAGTAGGATTGGACGCGTCTTCCCCAGACAATCAGATGATCGGATTAGCTTTAGAATTAACTCAAAAAAATAAATGTCCTGTCATAATGGTAACAAAAGACATTAACTTCAGAGTTAAGTGTGATGCACTGGGGATTACTGCGCAAGACTATCTTAAAGATAAAATAGATTTAGCAGATGAAGAATTCTATAGAGGTTATGTCGATATAGAAATAAAAGATAGTGACAATTATATTATAGATATGTGCTATTCTGATCTGCATTCACATAATAAGACCATTTTAACTGCAGCAGAAAAGAGTTTAGGAAGAAAATTTCTAGAAAACGAATTTATTTGTTTAAAATCAGGAAGTCAATCCTTTTTAGGATTTTACTCGGAAGGCAATATTAAAAAACTAAAAAGTAGTGAAGAAATGAGTAGTGGTCTAGCTTGGGTAAAAGAAAGAAATAGAGAACAGCTTTATGCAATTAACCTTTTGAATGATGATTCTATTCCACTTGTTTCAATAACCGGACTAGCGGGCAGCGGAAAGACTTACTTAACATTATTAGCAGGAATAGAAGGATTGCATGCAGGAAGATATAGAAGAATTGTTATCACTAGAAATGTACAGCCTGTTGGTAGGGATATAGGATTTTTACCGGGCGATATGAATGATAAGATGCTTCCATGGATAGCACCAATCATGGATAACTTTCGTCAAGGTTTGAAAGATAATGACCTTACATACTTTAGTTCAATGAGAGATAAGGGGGATATTGAGATTGCACCCCTAGCTTTCATGAGAGGAAGAACATTTGCTGATACTTTTTTAATTATGGATGAAGCACAAAACTGCACTATTCATGAATTAAAGACAGTAATTACAAGAGTTGGCGAAAATAGTAAAATTGTTTTACTAGGTGATGTTGATCAAATTGATACGCCTTACATAGATTCACACTCTAATGGTCTGACTATTGTTAGCGAAAAATTTAAAAATGAAAAAGTTGCAGGCCATGTACAGTTAAAAAAGGGAGAAAGGTCATATTTATCTTCTATAGCAGCGGAAATAATTTAGCGACGAGCGGGTTTTAAATGGCAACTTTCATAAAAGACGACAAAAAGGTTCTTGTAAGAGACCAAAATAGATATAGGAAAATATATCGTTATATAAGAAAGAAGCCAAGACCGCTATTGTGTGATGATCTTAAAAACGTATCAACGTTTACATGGGGCGCATATTGGGAATATTTTGACAACCAGTCTGAACTAGTGCATGAATTTCCATGCTGTTTTGATACACCTCCAGCAGTAATAGCAACAACACTTGCAAGAACAACAGACGATGCCACAATAAACAATCCTAACTTTAATGTTTTTATTACGGATATAACAACTTCTCAGTGCATATTTAGAACTAGTGGATATTATACAGGATATGTATACTATCAAGCATTAGAAGACGGAGTATATGAAATGCCAAATATCGGAAAAGAATTAGAAGTAGCAACACTGCAATTTCCAAAAGTGTCTGGTCAAGATCAATATACCTATACATTTCAAGCAGCATTTAGTTGTACACCAATCGTTACAGTATCAGCAGATGAAGATGTGAATGCATTTGTTACAGCAATATCAACAACAGCAGTAACAATAGAAGTATCAAAAGCCGGCTATAAAGGAAAAGTTTATATGCAAGCAATCGAAAGAGGATGTTAAAAAATGGCAGTTAGAGATTTTACAGCTAATCAAATAAGAACAGCTAAAGTAATAATGACAGGAAGCTCGCCTTCCGGCGGTATAGTTCATAAAAAACTAGAACTTTCTGTTTATAGTGAGTCAGTAGCGCCAAATGAGCTTGGAGGTAATCCAGCTGCGCCTGCATATACAGATATCGGAAATGATGTATCAATTTTTATAAGTGGTTCACAGACTTCTAAGGACGGCTCAAACGGTGGAGCAGTATTACTTCAAGGCGATACTTATATTTCCGGATCCCTTGTTGTTAAAGACGCCGGCCGCAACTTCGGTGGGTCTATAAGTGGATCCATTCACCATACAGCTGACGGTGTTTCATATCTTGTTGCAGCTGCAGGAATTCAAATTACTTCTGCATCAAATGGTCAGCTAACAATTAAAAGTACAATAACAAATGATGTGCTTGAAGGTCTTCACTATTATGACGAATATAATGGTACACCAGCATTAGACCCGCTAGCAGCAGGTACACATTCAGTTGCTATTGGTGATGGCCCATTAGCTTCTGGGACAAATAGTATTGCATTTGGTAATAAAGTAACCGGTTCAGGAGAGCATGATGCTGTTGTTGGAGGTTTTGGTAACGCAACTAAGCCAACACAATTGACGTCAAATACAAAAAATGCAATATTCGGCGGAAAGAACAATCTTATCTCAGGTTCAAGTGCAAGTGTAATTGTTGGAGGCGGAGATAATCACATATCTGGAACAACTAATCTAGCTTCAGGTGGCTCTGATTTTTCAGGAATATTTGGTGGGGCTTATAATAAGGTATCCGGATCGTACTCTAATGTTATGGGTGGAATATTTAACAAAACAGAACAAAACTATAGCACTGTAATAGGACAAAGCCTAACCAGTTCAAATACTGGTGAAGTTGTAATTGGTTTTGGTTCAACCTACGCCGGCGGCGGTCTTAAAAGAACAATAATCTCAGGTTCTAACTTTATTGTTGCTGCATCAAATATTGCAGTTTTCAATGAAGACGGTAAAACTGCAGATTTCCGTGTTGAGGGCTCTTCTATTATTTCAGGTGCACCAGTAAAAAAGCAAGGTGCTATTTTAGTTGACGGTAGCACAAATCAAGTTGTTATTCAGGGTGGCGGAGTTGCTGCAACTAAGAGTTACGGTTTGAATGCTGCAACAACAGCCCTTCCATCAGATATCAGTACTTATATATCTGGGGCGTGTGGTACAACAGGAAGACTACCTGCAACATCAGGGGTAACTGTAATTGCAGGTGACTTAGTTGTTTCCGGAACAATATTCCAAAAACCTTGCTTTGTTCCAGAAGGAACGACAACCACAGACTTGCAAGAATTAATTGTACTAAGTGATCCGGATCATCGAAATGCGACTACTCGTGTTGTTGATGGAGTTGGATTTAATTCTAGAAACATTGAAGTTATAACAGTAAGAAGGTTTGGTGAAGCCACTACTTTCGTAGTTGAGGGTGACCAAGTAGTAAAAGGTGAACTCAGGGGATCATCACCACTTAAGATAGGTGCTTCTGGATCAAATGATGCATTAATAGTCTCCGGTAACGTAGAAATAGTAGCAGCATCCGGATCTAATGTAGGTGCAAACCTTTCCATATCAGGTTCAATGACTGTAACCGGTTCGATGACAGTATCAGGTTCAAATACATTTACAGTCGTAGGCCCATCAATTTTCGATGGAAGCGTCAAAACTTCAGATAAATTAATTGAATTAGCAAATGGAACCACCGGAACACCTTCAGGTGACGCCGGCTTTATAATTGAAAGAGGCTCTAGCGATAATGCCGCATTTATCTGGGATGAATCTCGTGATGAGTTTGCTCTTGGGACAACAACAGCAACAGGAGCAAGTACTGGCGACCTGACATTTACAAAAGCTAATCTTAGTGTTGAACGCCTAGGCGCCGGAACAGAACAGGCACAAGCTGAGGTCCATGCAAAACGTGACCAATCATCAGGAGGTGTATATTCAACAACAGCAACAGTAATTAGTGAAGATGACGCAAGGCCAGCTATTCAGTTGGTAGGCTCTGCGAACAATATTGGTTTGATTCAATTTGGCGATAACGCAGCTGCAGCATCCGGACAAATTTATTATGATCATAGCACTGACAAAATCAGATTTGATGCAGGAAGCAATACAGACAGACTTACAATATCATCAACTGGCGAAGTTGTAGTAGCAGGTGATCTAGTAGTTAATGGCACAACAACGACTGTTAACAGTTCAACATTGATAGTTGATGATAAAAATATAGAATTAGGATCAGTTGTAGCAATTTCTAGTGTAAGTGCAACATCTAATCTAACCACGGGAAATGCAACTGTTAATGTGGCATCGACCACCGGAATGATTATTGGTCAAACAGTTGTAAAAGCCTCCGGAACCGGTGCTTTCAATACAGCAAATAGCGGTACAAGGACAATTACTGCAATTAATAGTGCAACTCAAATAACACTTGATGCCAATCACAGTTCAGCAGGTTCAATGGTTTTTAATGTTGCAGCTGCATCAGATACTACAGCAGATGGCGGCGGTATTACTATTAAAGGTACTACTGATAAAACATTCCAGTGGCAGAATGATACCAACTCATTTGAAGTCAATAAAAACTTATCTCCAAGCGCTTCTGGCGGAAGTGACCTAGGAACTACAACAAATGAATGGGGCGATATATACATAGCTGATGAAAAATCACTTAAAATTGGTACAGGGCAAGAGCACTTTATTAAAGACGCAGCTCCCGGTCTCCAGCTCGGATCATCTGAAATTATAAAGATTGGAGCAGATGCTAATACATCAAATATCGAAATTGGTAATATCAGTCAAGCAAAAACAATAACAGTGGGTCATGATACTTCTACAAAAGTAGACGTTAACGCAGCAACTGTTGAACTTGATGCGGGTACTGCTATAACAATCGATTCTGCAGGAACTGCAGCAGCAGCAGTTGGCATTACTTCTGCTGGTGGTCTAGATTTCACTTCAACTGGCGCTCATCCAATTGATATTGAATCCACTAACGCTGCTGGTAACATTATTTTAAAGACTGCGCATACTGCCGGCGTCGCATTTCATATAGATGCAGACGCAGATTCGGCATCTGAAGTTCAAATTGATGCAGGTATTCTAGATATTGATGTAACGGGTGCAGCAACTTTAGATGCAACTTCAATGACAACAACCGCAGCGACACAATCAATTGCAGCTTCGACATCATTGACAGTTACTAGTCCGGCAGTTATAATTGATTCCGCAACCGATGGAAAACCTGTTGTAACAATCAAAACAACAAATACAACAGCAGCCTCTTCTGGTGAATTGCAATTTCTTAAGGACGCAGCAGACACAGAGGACGGTGAAATACTTGGTAAGATTACATTCTTTGGTGAAGACGAAGGAAACAATAGCACACAGTTTGCTGGAATTGTTGCTTCTATTAGCGAATCTGATGAAACAGACGAGGCGGGAACATTAGAATTACAAGTTGCAGAAAGTGACGGTACAAATACTGCAATGACAACAGGTCTTAAGCTTGAAGGTGAACACGCAACAGATGGACAAGTTGATGTCACAATAGCAGCAGGTGCAGCTTCAACAACAACTATTGCAGGTGATTTGACAGTTACAACTGATCTTGCTGTTGATGGAGTTTCAAATCTAGATAATGTAGATATTGATGGAACGTTCACGATGGATGGTACGACTTTTGATGTAAATGCTTCCGGTGCTGTGACAATTGATGGAACCACAATATCTATCGACGGAACAGATGATGTAAACTTGACTGTCACTTCTTCTACTGCAGGAGAAGATTTAACAATTGCACAAGTTGGTGCAAATGATTCATCAATTATTATTACTGCAGCCGGTACTGGCACTGATGCTATTAAGATAGACGCTACTGCTGGTGACATGCTTATAGCACCTAATTTGATAAATGGAAAAACATTAAAAATAGGACCAACCTCAGCCACTGAAATGGTGTTTACTCCACACGGAACTGCGGCTAATGAAAAGATATCGTTAACAAATACATCCGGAAATGCAGATGACGCTATTAAAATTGAGTCGACAGCAGGTGGCGTTACTATTAAATCAAATACAGCCAAAGTTATTCTTTCCGGATCTTCTGCAGATGATTCAGTTCATGTTCAATCTTCAATGCTTGTGGGCGGTAAACTGGTTGTTAACGGAGGCGGAATACCCACAGTTATATTGGGTGATACAATAAATACAAATGATGCAACAATAGAATCAGCGACGGTTGCAAACAACGTTGCAGGTAGAAAATTTATCATCGATGCAGGTAATGCGACCGCTGGTGGTAATAATAATCTTGGTGGTGGTGATCTATTTCTAAATGCAGGCCGAGGTAAAGGTAGTGCTTCGGGCGGCGACATTATATTTCAATCAGCGCTCGCAGCCGGCTCAGGCAATACCGTAAACCCTTACCAAGAAACATTTAGAATAAAAGAATCAAAAAGAGTATTGATTCTATCAGGTGTTAACGGGTCACCAAACTCTATTAATGAATCTCTCTACGCAGATACTAACTTCTTCGTGTCGGGATCGATAGGCTCTAGAGGTACAGCAACCTTAGGAACTGCAGTATTCGGTGGCGACGTTGTAATTTCTGGGTCACTTAACGGTGGATCTCCCTTAACAATTGGAACCGATTTGGAAATCGCAGGAGGTACCCTCGAGTTTTCTAAAGCAGGTGAAAATGCAATATTAGTACCGGATAATCAAGCTGATGCACTAGTAATCAAAGAAGGCAGTAATCTTTATGCAAAGTTTGCAACAACAGGTGGCTCTGAGCTTGTTACATTCTTCAAGGATGTGTTAATACAAGACGATAAAAAGTTACTATTTGGAACAGATTCAGATGCTTATATTGAATATGACGAAGACGGATCAAATTCTCTTGTAGCCCACGTACCTGCAGCCGGATTCACTATTTTAGGAATCCCAACAGGTGATAACAGTCCAGTCAGGCTTAATTTATTATCTAGTGAGGCAGCATTAGTTGCTGATGAAGTTGTTGGTCAAATAGATTTTCAGGCAATTGGTGAATCTGGAACAGATGCACAAGAGATTTGTGCTTCTATTCAGGCAATCGCAGAAGCTGAATTTGATTCAGCTAACAACCAAACAAAACTAGCGTTTTTTACAGCTAAGTCTGAAGACGCAACAAGTGTTGCTGCAAAACTAGAAATTAATCATGGCGGCGCTGTAACAATGAACGCTGGTACAACAACAGCTGGTGGTAATGGTTTCGATGGCGGAGAGGACGGCGCTCCAACTGCTGACGTTCAAGAAATAAACAATGAAGTTGTTACAACGTTTAAAATAAATATTGATAATATGGTGTCAACAGCCGGATCAGGTGCAAGAATAATAGGCGACAGTTCCGGTGCAGCTAACGCATATTTCGCAAGGCTTAATTCAGGAGTAAACGGTTTAATATATAAGGCAGAAATGATTTGTGTAGAAGCTCCAACAACAGGAGAACCCGACTTAGACCTTTATGCAAAATCAGATCTTCAACCAGAAGGTGGCGGAGTTGGTGGAGATTTTGCAAAATTAATTGATGCAGATGGCGACTGGATTGTAAGTAAGTATAAAGAACAAATTGGCCCATTTCCAGGATCAACAGATCCTGCATATACAAATGGACTTCATAACTATTATTTATATCTTGCTAATGGAAACGGTGGTACGTCTGACGCAGGAACTTACGGCGCAGGGAAATGGCTAGTAAGACTTTACGGTGTTAAGACGTTCGGTACTTGATATTAATACTGACTTGATATTATAAATTATCTTTTATCATAGTATACTTCTAGAAACAGGAGTATACATATGACACAGAATTTGACTTCATTTGAAGCGGCAGGGATCATTTTTGTAGCTGATATGTTCCGTGAGGAATATGCAGGAGGAGGAGAATTAACAACAGATGCACTTCTCCAAACAGCACCATATAAAACCCATTGCATAAAATCAAGTGACCTAACACAGCAACAGATTCAACAAGGGGCCCAAAAAACATGGGTCTTCTTTAATTTTCGAGGAATGGACCATAATCTTATTCCTTTCATTGTCCAGAACCTCTACTACTTTGTTGTAGAATATGACTATAAGTTCTGTCAATACAGATCTTTGGAATTACATAAAAGAGAGACTGGTAACGATTGTGACTGTCATCAGCAACAAGTAGGAAAAATTATTTCCGCTTTTTATACAGCTGCTGAACATTTATTTTACATGTCCAAAAAACAACGTGAATTATATCTAGAAAGATTTCCTTTCTTATCAGAAAACTCATCAGTTTTATCCTCTGTTTTTAATATTAAAGATCTAGAACAAATAGAAGGTCTCAATCGATCCAGAAAAGCTTTTGGAAATAATGATAAGTGGGCTGTTGTTGATGGCAATTCATGGATCAAAGGTGTAGATGAATCTAAAAGCTACCTAGATGATCGAGGAGAGGCTTACGAGTTACTAGGTGGACTATCATATAGCGATTTACTTCTAAGACTCTCAGAGTTCAAAGGTTTGGTTTCTCAGCCACTTGGTCATGACACGTGTCCTAGACTAGTCATTGAAGCAAAACTTTTAGGTCTAGAATTAATTCTTAATGAAAATGTTCAACATGCTAATGAAGTGTGGTTTAACAAAGACAGAGAATTTATTGAAATGTATCTTTTAGAAGGACACAATAGATTTTGGAATAAAATAACAGAACATATAGAACGACCGGTCAGTATTAGCGGCTACACAACAACAAAAGATGTAATTGAGTCTGATTATCCATGGCAAGCATCTATTGAATCAATGCTAGCATTTTGTGACGAAGTTATCGTTGTTGACGGAGGTTCAAAAGACGGAACTTGGGAAGCTTTAAATTACTTAGCAGAAGAAAATAAAGGCAAATTAAAAGTATACCAGTTTGAAAGAGACTGGAACGACCATAGATTTGCAGTATTTGACGGACAGCAAAAGGCAATTGCAAGAACACTATGCACTAAAGACTGGTGTTGGCAACAAGATATCGACGAAGTTATACATGAAGATGACTATGAAAAGGTAAGCAGACTAGCCAGAACCATCCCTAAATCAGTAAAAATTGTTTGCTTACCTATCATTGATTATTGGGGCAAGCAAGGAAAAGTTCGAGTTGATGTCAACCCTTGGAAATGGAGGCTTTCTAGAAATGATACCCACATAACTCACGGGATACCTGCACAACATAGAAAATATGATGAAAATGGAAATGTTTTCTCATTAGGATCAGACGGATGTGACTATATTCACACTGATAATTATGAACCTATACCTCATATGAACTTCTATACACCTGATCATGCAAAGTTTAGACATGAAATCATGGAAAACTTAGAATTTAGAAAAGATAATTTATCACATTATGAAAATTTTATTAATTCAGCAATAACAGAACTACCAACAATCTACCATTATTCGTGGTTTGATATTGAAAGAAAGGTACATACTTATAAAAATTACTGGAGCAAACACTGGACCAGTCTTTACAATAAGATCACAGAAGATATCCCAGAAAATAATATGTTTTTTGATAGAAAATGGTCAGATGTGTCTGATAAAGATATCACTAGTCTCGCGGAAAGAATGGAAACAGAAATAGGTGGGTGGATTTTCCATTCTAGAGTAGATTTTAACAAACCTACACCATGGCTGAAAATAAACAAAGATCACCCTAAAGCAATGAAAGCCTGGCTGGCAAGTAGAGGAGTAGAATAATGAAAAAAGTTGTATTTATAACACCGATGTATAACGCATCAGAACATCTTCCTGATCTAATTCAATCAATGAAAGAACAAACAAATGATAACTGGTATCATATATTAATTGATGACATGTCGACAGATAATAGTTTTAATGTTGCTTGTGAGTTAACTCGAAATGATGACCATTTTCAAATCAGAAAAAATCAAGAAAAAAGATGGGCCCTTAAAAATGTCATTAAAGTAGCAAGAGAGTATCAGACTACCTCTGATGTAATAATAGCAAATATAGACGGTGATGATTCTCTTTGCAACGAGAATACAGTTGAGCTTCTATTAAATACTTACAAAGACGACGAACTAGGAACAGCTTGGACTTCTCATACTTGGGACATTAATGGAATGAATATTTCAAGAGGATTGCCTGAAGGTATCAACCCTTATGAGTTTTCTTGGTGTAGTTCTCATTTAAAAACATGGCGGGCAGACATATTAGCCAATATTAGTGATGATAATTTTAAAGATCTAGACGGAAAATGGTTTAAGCGAGGATACGACCAGGCTCTTTATTTACCGCTTCTAAGTGTAAGTAGTAAAAGAAAATTTATTAATGAAATATGCTACCTTTATAGAATTAATTCAAAAAGTATACCGGTAAGACTATTAAGCGAAAAAGAACAGATGGACACAGTTAGGCTAGTAAGAGCAAGAGGTTTTATTAAATGAGAAAAATTGAGAAACCGTGGGGATACGAAGAAATATGGGCAGAAACAGATAAATATGTAGGTAAAATCCTAACAATACTGCCGAACCACAGGCTAAGTCTACAGTATCATGAAAAAAAAGAAGAAACTATATATGTTCTAGAAGGAAAACTAATAGTATGGGTGTCTGACGACGAAACTGGTAAATTTATTTTCAATAAAGGCACAGTTTATCACGTCAAACCAGGGCAGGTTCATAGATTTGGAGCTCCAAGAGGCAATCAGCCAACCAGACTTTTAGAAGTTAGCACACCAGAATTAGAAGATGTAGTTAGATTAGCGGATGATTATGAAAGATGAAAGTTTTTACGCACAACTTTAATCCTGAATCTAATAGCGGTCCTAATAAGTTTTCTAGAACATTATTTAATTCACTCATTAAAAACAAAGATGTAAGCATTACAAATAATCAATCGGATGCTGACGTTGAATTCTGTTTAATTCAACAGCAAGTGCATAAGGTTAAACCTATGGTTCTTCGTTTGGATGGTATATGGTTTAATTCTGATCAAGACTATAATAGACAGAATGCACCAATTAAGTTTGCATATGAAAATGCAGATGCTGTGATATTTCAATCTAATTTTAACAAAAAATTAACTGAATCTTGGTTTGGTCCTCATGAAAACGGACATGTAATACATAACGCGGCAGATCCTCAAATAATTAGTCATCCCGATGTGCTGAAGTTAAGTAAGAAAATAGATTGGCCATGGCCAAAAGATAAAGAAGTTTGGTCTTGCGCTGCATCCTGGCGACCTCATAAAAGATTAAAAGACAATGTTCGTTATTTTTTAGATCATGCCCCTGACAATGCTGTTTTTGCTATAGCGGGAGATTTAGGAGGTGACAAATCAGAGTACTATACCAGTCTAGGTGCTAGAATACATTACTTAGGAAAGTTAAATTACCCACAGTTAATCTGCTTATACCACAGATCAACAACGTTTGTTCACTTAGCATATCTTGATCATTGCCCAAACGTTGTAGTTGATGCCCAAGCTGCAGGTTGCAAAATAATATGTTCTTCTACGGGTGGGACTCATGAAGTTGTTGATAATGGAATTATTATTTTAGAAGCTGAGTGGGATTTTAAACCTTGCGAATTGTATAATCCGCCACAAATGGAATTTAGCAAGACAAAAGAAGTAGTAATTCGTAGTGACTTTAAAGATAAAGAAACAAATAAAAGAGCAACAAGTTTCGAACAGTGCATTAATGCTTATTGTGATGTTATGGGAGATATATTATGAAATTATTTTGTCATGTACCACGTGAAGGCTGGATTGTTGACAGGATGGGTCACGAGTTTAAGTCAACGTCAAGCTTTGATGTTAGTTTTGATACTATTGACTCCGATACAAAAATAATATGGCTTCTAGGTAGCTGGTGTTGGAATCAAATACCTGTACATGTTCTCCAAAAAAATACAGTTGTTTGTACAATTCACCATGAAGTACCATGGAAATTTGATAAGGAAAGAAAAGCAAATTTTTTAATAAGAGACAAGATTGTAGACCATTATTTAACCTACAATGAAGGGACTAAAAAGCTAATACAGTCTCTTTCTAAAAAGCCTGTCAAGATTATTCCTCACTGGATTAATACTGATATATGGAAAGAGATTGACACTAATTTAATTAAAAAATTATTAAGATTACCACAAGACAAATACTTGATCGGTAGTTTTCAAAGAGATACAGAAGGGTCAGATTTAAAAACACCTAAGCTTGAAAAGGGGCCGGATATTTTTGTTGACAAAGTATCTGATATATCTAAATTCAAGAATGTTCATGTTATTTTAGCAGGATGGCGAAGGCAATATGTGATTGTTGAGTTGGAGAAACGAGGAATACCATACACATATTTTGAATTACCTGATAATGAAAAGGTAAATCAATTATATAATGCTTTAGATTTGTACATTGTAAGTTCAAGATGCGAAGGCGGCCCACAGGCAATATTTGAGTGTGCCTATCTTAAAAAACCAATCATCACAACCCCAGTCGGCCAATATAATTTACTATCTGCAAACACTGTGTATAATAAAGAAGATAAAATCACTAACAAAAAATTAAATATTGTCGCTGATAGTGTAAATGAAAATTTTAACAATGTCAAACACCTGATTGACACATTGCATATTAACAGCTACGATGAATATTTTAAGGAGATAATAAAATGAAACAAATCATGATCCAGAAAAAGTTAAAAAATATGGGAGTTTTCTTAGAAGACATTTCATTAGGTGACTTTGATGTTATTGGCGAGTACACAGCAAAAAAAAACCGAACACCTGACAAAGCGCAATATAAAAACGCAGGTTGTTTTTTTAGGCCTAACTATGAAAGAGGAATATTAATGTATCACCTTTTAAGAAAGTTAGAGTTCGAATCTGTACTAGAAATAGGTTTTGGTAGAGGATATGCGACAATGTGTATGGCAAAAGCAATGTGTGATCACGGTATTGCAGGCCAAATCACAACAGTTGATCCCAATTTAAACGAAGAATTTCTACAACAACTCACTAAAATATTTCCACGTGAATGGTTCGAAAAAATTAATTTTGTAAAAAGCACAGGAGATGAATATTATAAATCAAATCCAGATAAATTATTCGACTTTGTATATATTGATGGTGATCACAAGTACGAAGCAGTAAAAAATGATTGGGAATATGCAAAAACACATTTTAAAAAATTTGTTCTATTTGATGACTATCATATGCCGACAAAAAATCAAAAAGATATTGAGTGTTCAAGAGTTATTGATGATATCAAAGACTATAAAAAAGAATTAATAATCATGGACAGAAGAATATTTTTTGATGATAGAAGGATTCCTGACGATCAAATAGACTACGGTCAAGTTTTAGTATCAAAGTATAATAAGGCGTAAAAAGTGAAAAAACTAACTAAAATTTTTAATAAAAGAAATCTAAAAACTAATAAAAATCAGCACGGTTACTTAGAAATATATATTTTTAAGAATATATCTAATCGTTATTAGAAAAAAGAGTGTTTAAATGTACAAGTCATTTTATAAAAGTGGTATAACTGATGTCGACTTCCAAGATGAATTACTAGAAGATATCCTAAGTGAAATTTTAGAGCTTAAAGTAAAAGATGATTATTTTCTTAAATCAAAGTATAACAAAACTTATGATTTAAGACCGAATGTAATTTCATATGATCCTTGTTTTTTAAACGTTTTGAAGAAAAACGATATAAAATCAACAATTAGAAAGGCTACGCTAAGAGACTTAACTTTGTTTCACATCCAGATCAGAATTGTTGAAGATGAAAATAGCTATATGAATTGGCATAGGGATACGTATTATAATCAAAAGGGAAACTTGATAGGGCATGCACCTGCAGGTGTTAAAATAATATATTATCCTATATTTGATGAGAGTGAAAAAGATCATGGTAGGCTAGCTTACTTGGAAGGATCGAATAGGCTGATCTTTCCGGATAATACATATGATAGGCAGATATTTGGACTTTTAAAACAACGGATAGTAAAACCCAGTAAAGGTAAAGCGATACTTTTTGATACATCGGGTTTGCATGCTGTCATTCCAGAAAATAAAGATAAAAAATCGATAAGATTAATCTATAGTTTTCTAGAAAAAGAACAAATTGATAATATATCAAAAGACCCAGAAAACATACACCAGAAAACCTCTAGATTGTATGAAGATTTTCTTAAAGGAGGCTAAAATTGTTTGATGCATATTACGATAGGGAAAGATTTAGATTCTTACACAATGAACTATTAAAATCAGGTTTAGTTAGCACGTACAAAAATCAGACGCTAATACCTAAGACTGCAGTTTTTAAAGGGAAAGATATTAATTTCTTCATTGACACTTCTGATGGTGTCAATGAGGATATAAACATACAAGAATATTGTGGAAGAATAAAGAGAGTTATCAAAGACAGTAGTGGTAAACCCTTTATATTTTTTAAGTCTGCTTATTCAAACAAGTGGTCAAAAAACATAAAAGATATAGCAGAAGCTAACAATGGAAAGGTTTTTCCATTTTTTAAGTGGTCATTTAATAAAAATTTTTATGACATACTTTATAATAATAGAAACGAAATAATCAAAAAGTACGACGTCGTAGAAAAAGAATATGACATAGGGGTGTTTTTCCAAGAGAAGCCATACAACTACCCGAGACCTAGCGAATCTGACCCTTTAATAGCATGGTCAGATCATAAAAAATTTAATTTAACAGGTGATAGTAAAAACATGGGAGAATATATTAATAATTCTAGATTAGACATCATAAACCGTCTTAAGAAAACAAATTTTAGAGTTTTACATGCTGGTTTACCCTATAAGGAATATATAAAAGCCAGTTTAAACTGCAAGGTTGTAATTAATCCTCCTGGTATTGGAGAATATACGTCTAGGATGGTTGATCAATGTTACCTAGGTAACTGTATAGTACTAAGAAAGAATTCATACGATAACGGTTTGACTTGGAAAAATCACATACCGGAAATAAATTTAAATGATGATGACTGGATTGAAAGGCTGGGCTCAGTTATAAAAAACTATAAACATCATGGTAATAATTGTAGAGAGTATTATGAAAATTTTTGGACGCCTAAAGCAATTGTTAAATATTTAAAGAGTGTGTATTAATAAAATGAGTTTTTTAAAAGGTAATAAGGTGTTAAATCATCCAGCTAAGTACGCTGAATGGTACGCGCATGGAGACACATCCGGTCCGGTTAATATTAAAATCGATCTAACAAACGTTTGTAATCATGACTGTCCAGGGTGCATTGATTATGAATTGATCCACAACGATAACAATAGTTTAAGCTTCGACCTATTCGAAGGTTTATTAGACAGTCTTAAGAAATGTGGTGTAAAAGGTATTAATTATACGGGCGGTGGGGAACCAACGACACATAAGCAATTTGATAAAATAATTAGACTAACACATGAAAAAGGTTTTAAAATAGGTCTTATATGTAACGGATCTAGATTTGATAAATGGCCTATGGAAGAATTATTATGCATGTTTGAGTGGATTAGAATATCGCTTGATGCATTTAGCATTGAAACACATAAGAAAACACATGGAAAGACAGCAAATTTTGCATTAACAGTAAGAAACATGAAGCTTCTTGCTAGAATCAAAACAAAACAAAATCTTTCTGTGACATTAGGCGCAGGCTATATAACAAATCAATATCCTGAAATGGATAGAGAATTATATAAATTTATCAAGTTATGCAAAATATGTGGTTTAGACTATGCTCAGTTAAGACCTAGCTTCGGGTTTTTATACGATTACAAGTCTGTAGACTCTGAAGAATTAAATAGAATATTTTGTGATGCTATGACATACGAAGATGATAAGTTCAAGGTAATAATTGATGAAGGTAAATATAAAAAAATATTGTCTGGTCAAGGAACATGTAGAAGCTATAATGTTTGTCATGCACAATCTTTTAAGTCGACAACAATTACTGCAACAGGCGATCTATATATATGTTGTTCTCTAACTGGTAAGAGTGAAGGCTACTTAGGTAATATAAAATTTAAAAGTTTTTATGAGATATGGCATGGTAAAAAAAGAAAAGAAGTTTTAAATAAACTCGACGTAAAGAAATGCCCACACTTATGTGTAGGAGATAATTTAAATGAGTTTTTGGATAAAATAAAGATATCAAGGCATAAAGATTTTTTATGAAAATATATATTAATAGAAAACCCACAATTGGACCCTGGGGCGGAGGAAACAAAACATTAACAGAGCTTTGCAAAGCATTGATGTCACGAAATCATAAAGTAGTCTTTGAACTAGAAAAGAATATTGATGTAATTTTTTGTTATGACCCTAGACCAAACCAAAGTAGTATATGGTATGAACATTTTGTCAACTATAAACGTAACAATCCAAATACAGTTATAATCCAAAGAGTGGGTGACGTTGGTACACACTCAAAACCTGAGTTAACATATCTTTTAAAAGCGATCATAGACGCAGGTTATACAGATTTATTTATTTTTCCAAGTAATTGGTCAAGAGAATACTTGAGTTATAAAGGAAATAACTTTAAAATTATTGAAAACAAACCTTTGGATATATTTTACAATAAAAGAATTAATTCAAAAATAGGTAAAAAAATAAAGATTGTTACACATCATTGGTCGACAAATGAAAAAAAAGGGTTTGATTTTTATAATAAAGTAGGTATTTATTCAAAACTTGGAAAGCTTTCTAAAAAAGATTTTGAATTAACTTATATCGGCAGATACAACAAAGACTTCAGCAATGAAGGCTGGAACTTAATAGAACCAGTAGACGAAATAATTTTATCTGAAATGCTACCAACGTATGACATATACTTGACAGCATCAGTAGAGGAAGCCGGAGCAAATCATGTATTAGAGGCAATGGCGGCAGGTTTGCCTGTAATATATCATGATAAGGGTGGCTCAATAAACGAATACTGTAAAGACTACGGTTTAAGTTATAATGACATTAATGGTTTTATACAATCAGCTGAAACAATAATAGACAATTTTGGTAAATTTAAGTCAAATGTATTAAAATACAATGAAAGAATAAATACGTCAATCATGATGTACATCAAGTGTATTGAAAATATTAAAAATGGAGAGTCCTATGTATAAAGTTAACATTAGTATTGATGACATATCGCCACACCCAATGTCTTCCACTAAGGTTTTGGATCGTTGCTTTGAAGTCATTAGTGAGTTTCCTAAAGTAAAATTTTCATTATTTGTACCATTATCTTACTGGCGGACAATCAAACCCGGGACAACCACGTCGATACCGTTACAGATTAATAAATTTCCAGAATTCTGTAATGAGCTTAGAAACTTACCTAAATTAAATTTTGAAATATGCTATCACGGATTTTATCACGGAATACCGGGAAAAAGTGACAATGACGAATTTAATAATTTAAATTACGATCAGTCTGTTCAGACATTCAAAGCAATGTTTGAAGTTGTCAAGTTAGCTAATTTAAAAAACGAATTTAAAAATATTTTTAGGCCACCTGCGTGGCGAATGTCGCCAGAAGCAATACAGGCAGCATCAGATATAGGGATTGAATTGTTAGCTTTGTCGCCCAAAGAGTACGCAAAAAAAACTTATTGCAAAAAAGATGAAGATTTTAAAAATGTTGTTTATTATAATGTAAATCCGCCATTTGATGAACTAAAGTTATATGAAAAGACAGAAATAGTATATCATGCTTGTGAATGGGACAAAAATTATTTATCAACTAATCTATCAAATAAGCTTATAAGCTTTTTAAAACAACAAAAAGAAAAGCAATTTTGTTTCTTAAGGGAATTATAAAATGGGAAAATCAGACCCTTATGTTTTTGATGTATATGAGAATTTTTTTAATTTTTATACCACTCAATTTAATATTAAAAATAATGTAAAGTCTATTTGTTTTTTAGGGCAAGATAAAGAAAATACATTTACAAAGCAAATAAAGTCTGAAATTAGAGAATTTTACGACATAAGCATGGAAAACTGGAATATAAATAGCTTCCCATACAAATTTGATAAGAAGTTTGACTTAATTGTGTGCACAAGATGTCCTTACTTTTCTAATAATCCAAAAAAGTTTATTTCTGAAATTAATAATTTTTTAAATCCTGGTGGTAGAATATTTGTTGACTGGGGTTTAGGCGATCACTTAAGATATAAAAAGTTTAGAGTGGGATTCCAAGATGAAAATGAAAAAGAACAATGTTATTTTGAAGGTAACTATATAGCTTCATGCCTTTGGGATAAAAGCTTTCTGAATCAAGAAGGCGTCAAAGTATTTTCTGACAGAATTAAAAAATATGGTTATGATGATTTGGAAAATGCTATACAAAGCGAAGTACCCACAATTATAAATTTAAACGATGTTGAAGAAATGTTTAAAAACATATCTGTCTTCTGTATGCCTCTGTGGGATGACAACCCACAACTTTATATTATTTTGCAAGGAACAAAAAAATGATAGCATTTTACTTCACAGGAATCGTTGATTTCCAAGATATGTTTACAACATTAATAGAATCAATAAATAAGGGATATAAACCCTGGATATGCATTTTTGATTGTTTAAGTAAAAAAAGACAATTCTATTATTATGAAAAAAATGAAATAATTAATTTCATCAAAGATACACTTGCTAAAAATAATATAGTAATACCCGAATCTGATATTGATTTTTTTGGTCAAAATGATAAAATAAAATTTGAAAATATTTTTGACAAAAGAAAACCTAACGTGGCATTTATTCAAGGTGTTTGGCATAAATATCCTACTTGGATACCTAAGGTTCCTGATAAAATAATACATTTTACTTGGAGTTACGATGCAATACAAACTTTTCATAGAAGCCCATATAAAAATAAAATTATTTTAAATATTGCACGTTATAAGATTGATGAAGACTTCTTGTTTAAAAATAAAGTGCAAAACTGTTTATACTTGGGCAATACTAGGCTTAGTCAGTTTAAATATAACAATAATAGCAATACAGAAAAGCTAATAAAAGATATCAGTAGTAAAAAAGTATGTTTTATACCTGAAAGATGGTTCAGGAAAGAAGAAGATGAAAGTACTCTTGTAAATAACATTCAAGAGATTATAATTTTTTTAAAACAAGCGGGATATACAGTAGTTTGGAAAAGAAGAGAAAAAGGATACCCGTTCAACGAAAGTCATACAGTACTTCACAAGCTTGCTATCGATGCAAAACCTGACATAGTAATAGAAAGAGATCTATTTTTCCCCAGTGCTATGATGACAATGTTTAAAGAATCACATTTAATTTTACTTTTAGGTATAACATCTTCTTTTGTTGACAGTGCTTACATAAAAAACGCAGAAAACATAATCGTATACAACTCAGACCAATCAAATAATCACAATAAGTTTGCAATTGATACGCTTAAACAAGAGCTTTCCGGAAAAGTAACAATTGTAACTAGTGGAATTGATGAAATAAAAGAAAAAATAACATCAATTAAAGATAGACCTAGCAAGAATAAAGACTATAAGCACAAAATAGAAATAGAAGCTGATAAAAATATTATAAACTACTTGGTAGAAAATAAAATAATTTAAATTAATGTACATTTAGATAAAGAAAAGTATAATGTTAACATGATAAGAATAGCTTTTGATTTAGATAATACGTTAGCATCACAAGGTTCTCCGGAAAAGAATTACAAAGATTCTTTTCTGTACCCTGATATGATTAATTTGGTAAATGACTTATATGAAAAAGGTCATGAAATATACATTTTTACTGCCAGACACTTTAAACACTTTAAATACACAGATAATTTTCTTAAAGAAGCCGGTTTGAATTATACTGGTTTGGTTATGAATAAGATTAACTGCGATTTGTTTGTTGATGATAGAGGCTTTAGATGGGAAAAAGGAAAAAATAAAGATTTATTAGCACTAATAAAGGATTTATAAAAGATGAAAAATAAGTACAACTTTAAACTAATTGCCGGCCCGTGCGTTATTGAAAGCAAAAACACTGTCTTTAAAATAGCAGAACACTTAAAAAGAATTTGCAATGAAAATAATATTGAATTAATCTTTAAGGCTTCATATAAAAAAGCAAATAGGACAAAAATTAATTCATTTACGGGTATAGGTGATGAAGAAGCGCTTAATATTCTAAAAGAAGTAAGCGGAAAATTTGATTTGCCTGTCATCACTGATATACACGAATGCAAAGATGTAGATATTGTCAAAGACTATGTCAGTCACGTCCAGATTCCTGCATTTTTATGCAGACAGACAGAATTGTTATTAGCAGCAGCAAATTCAGGTTTATCAATTAATATAAAAAAAGGTCAATTTGCTTCTCACATAACAATGAAGTATGCCTATGAAAAAGTAAAAAAAGCAGGTAAAGACAAGATTTTCATAACAGAAAGAGGTAATACGTTTGGCTACTCAGACTTAATTGTTGACGTTACAAACATACCGAAAATTAAAAAATATTGTAGCAATGTTATTGTTGATTGCACACATAGTTTGCAGAAGCCAAATAGAAGCGATGGTATCACCGGTGGCGATCCTGAGTTAATATCGACAATGTGTTATGCAGCAATTGCAGCAGGTGCAGATGGTCTTTTCATAGAAACACACCCAGACCCCAATTCAGCATTAAGCGATAGCATGTCTATGCTTGACATGTCAAATATTGAAAAAATAATTAAAAAATGTGTAAAGATAAAAAAAGCGGTGAACTAAAATGTACGATCAACATTTAAGCGAGGCAATACACTCAGTAAGTAATATCCCTAGTTATCGTGAAATTAAAAGTTCAATTGATATATTTTGTAATTATAGCAGAGTAATATTCTGCACGATGGGTAAAAGTGCTTTTGCATGCAGAAAAATAGTATACACAGCTAGATCTTACAGCCTAGACTGGCATGATTTAGACGTGTGTCATGCTTTTCACGGAGATGCTGGGTTGATCAAAGAAGGTGACTTACTTGTTTTTGTTTCTAAGTCAGGAGAAACAAAAGAAACAATCGACGTCGCTAAATATTTCAAAAAATGGGAAACTGTATCTGTTACGAGCGATGAAAAGTCTTCTTTAACAAAGATGTGTAAAAACAATATTCACATCCCTGTAGAAAGAGAATCTTCACCGTTTGGATACGCGCCCATGATGTCAACTACATTGTACATGATATGCTTACACGGTATATTATGCGAGACAGTTATAAGAAGAAAATGTTCAATACAAGACTACCAAAGAAACCACCCTGCAGGTTCAATTGGTAAAAAAATTATTAAGGATAGGGAGCGGAATAAATGAAAGATCTAGTATTTTTAATGCCAATAAAAATAAACTCAACTAGGCTTAAGAATAAAAGCATTAAAAATTTATTAGGTCGACCATTATTTTGCTGGAGCTTGGAAACACTTGACAAATTAGATGTTCCTGTTTATGTTTTCTCAAGCGATTGTGAACTTCTTAAGAAAAAGATAGACTTTGACAGTAAAAATATATTTTTTTTAGACAGAGATAAAAGATTTGATCATGATGATGTTTTAGGAATCCAGATATACAAGGAGTTTAGAAAAATTATTCCTGCTGATAATTACATTTTAACTCACTGCACGTCTCCGTTTATAAAACTCTCAAGTTACCAACGCTCAATAGACTTTCTGTGTAAAGATAACTTCGAATCAGTAGCTTCTGTGAGTAAAATTAAAACTTTTTGCTGGTTCAATGATGAAAAAATCAATTTTTCTTTACCTAGACCTAAGACACAGGATCTTTTACCTGTGCTTGTTGAAACATCCGGAATATACGGTTACAAGAACTGTGTATTAGATTCTAACGCAAGAACATCAGACAATTGTAAGACAATTATACTAAATAATTTCGAGTCAATCGATATCGACGATAAAGATGATTTTGAGTATGCTGAAATGTTGTTACGTCAATCTTTAAACAGAAAGGAAAATAGAAATGATTAAAAAATGTTATTTGTGTGAATCAATGAACATTGCGTGCATTCCAACTAAAATAAGAGACGTCGATGTAAAACCCGAATTAGACTTTAAAATTTTAAAATGTAATGATTGCGATTTTGTATTCTTGTCACACCACGATCACATTATTGAGGGCGACTTTTACGAAAACTCAAAAATGCTAAAAAATGATAGGTTTTTAAGCAAGCAACAAATTACTAATTTTGAAAAATTCGAATCTTGGAAAAAGAATGCAAATTTTGACGACGAACGAAGAAAAAACATGCTCGTCAATAGTGTCGCAAACAAGTCTGTATTGGACTACGGTTGCGGCGCTGGTGGCTTTATAAATAAGATTAATCAATTTTGTAACTCAGTAGTGGGGGTTGAACCTGACACTCATCTAATACACTACTTAAAAAATAGCTTTGTAGATCTTGACATACCGATTCATCATAGTCTAGACAGGGTGAGTAAAAAATTTGATTTCATAACATGTTTTCATGTTATGGAACACATTAAAGACCCAATATCAGAATTGAAAAAGCTTAAAAAAAATTTAAAAGATTGTGGTAAAATAATTATTGAAGTGCCCAACATTAATGACGCACTACTTGATTTATATGACATTCAAGATTTTAGAGACTGGTATTTTTGGACGTGCCATCTGTATTATTACAGTCAGAAAAGTTTAAGAGTTATTGGAGAAAAAGCAGGTTACAAAGTCGACTATGTAAAACAAATCCAAAGATTTCCACCATCAAATCACATACATTGGCTACAAAAAAACAAACCAAATGGTCACAAAGTTTACGACTTTTTAAACAGTGATAATCTAAATGAGGCATACGGTAATAAGCTGGCTTCGCTTGGGATGTGTGACACTTTAATTATGAGGTTGTCAAATGAATAAAAAGAAATGCTTGATTTATATAACATCACTAGATGAAAGAACAAAAGAATTGTCAAGATACTGTTTTGAAAAGTTAGGCTACAATGACATTGTTGTTGATAACGAAAGTATTTCTTTTTATCAAAAATTAGATAAGTTTAGAAAATACTGTATTGAAAATTTAGAAAACTATGATCTTGTAATTAGATCTGACGCTGATCGATTAGTCTATAAAGGACTCGATACATTAGTCGATTTAACAATTAATGATAAACATGTTTTATGCTCTGAAGGGTTATACTATGACTGTTTAATGAAAAAATATAGAGGCGGAACACCCGTTATATACAAAAAAGAATTAGTAGACGCTTTTAAGAATATCGTTGTACCGAACTCAAAAAAACCTGAGTCTGATTTTATTTCTTTATTCACAAACAAAAGAAAGGATGCTTCATGGAAAACGTATGATGTTGTAACAAATCTTCATGATTTTGAGCAATACCCGAGTAAAATTTGTAATGTTATCATAAACAGGATCAACAGGGGTCATGCAAATTTATTTAATTTTAATGATGATGATATACGCAAAATAGCAGCTTACGCAATTAATTTTTATAACAATGAAAAAATGAACAATATGGGTAATGATGATTGTTTTAAATACAATGATTTTAGATTTCTAGATGATAAAACAATGCCGATAGAAAATTTACAATTTTTCCACACAAAATATCTAAGCGTATTTGGTGAGATTGAAAAAGCAAAAATTTAAAAAAAGGAAATGTAATGAAATGCACAAGAATAGAGTATCTTGTAAAAACGCAGCAATTTTTAAGCAATATTATTGCAAGCGACAGTACGATTAAAAATGAAAAAATTTTAGAAATTAGTGGTCATACACCTCATTGGTCAAATTTCTATAAAAACGTAACAAGAGCTGATTATCCTGAAGTTGATGCTCATAAACTACCGTATAAAGACGACGAATACGATTGTGTTGCTTTTGACCAGGTTTTAGAACATGTTAGAAAGCCATGGATATGCGTAGACGAAGCTTATCGTGTGCTTAAGCCGGGTGGTATAATTATAATAACTTCACCCTTTTTCTACCAAGAACACCCACACCCTACCGACTTTTGGCGATTTACAACAGAGGGTTTAGCAGTTTTAGTTGAAAAATTTTCAAAAATACTGTTAAAAGAAAAAACAGGTAATTATAAGATGATGATACACATGATCAACAATCCAACTGATAGAAGAAGTGAAGAGTTTAAAAAGATTCAATACCTACCTAATGACATGGTTAAATCTATCTTTAGCGGAAACGTAATATCAGAAAATGCTTACTATGTCAACAGTACAATAATTGCTCAAAAATAAAAAAGGTTAGATTATGAAAATTGGAATAATAGGTAACGGGTTTGTAGGCTCCGCAATAATACACGGCTTCATGCTCCATTCAGATGATATAATGATACATGACAAAGACCCAAAGCGGTCTACACATAGCTTATGTGAATTGATTTTACACTCAGACGTTGTATTTATTTGCGTACCAACACCGATGTTCGAGTCAGGAGAATGCGATCTTTCAATTGTCGAGGGTGTTGTTGATGAAATAATGAACAACTATCCGCTTACGCATAGGCGTAAAGATCAAGTACTAGTAATCAAATCAACAGTCGTTCCTGGAACGACTGAACGTTTAGCAGCGAAATACCCGGACATGAATTTTGTCTTCAATCCTGAATTTCTAACTGAGCGAAAAGCAAGACTAGACTTTATAAATACTGCAAGAATTGTTTTAGGCAGTAATAATAAAAAATCTTTGCAAAAAGTTGAAGACTTATATAGATTAAGGTTCCCACATACAAACATCATAAAAACAGATTTTGGAACTGCACAGTTAATTAAATACATGGCAAATTGTTTTTTTGCCACGAAAGTTTCTTTTATGAATGAAATGTACCAAGTTTGTAAAGCTATTAGTGGAGACTGGGATAAAGCGCTTGAAGGATTTATAACAGATGGTAGAATTGGGAACTCTCATATTGATGTCCCGGGCCATGATGGTGACTTTGGCTTTGGTGGTAAATGCTTCCCTAAAGATCTAAATGCAATGATTAAAAAGGCAGAAGAGCTTGGCGTTTCACCTGATGTTATGAAAGGTGCTTGGGAAAAGAATAAACAGGTTAGACAGGATCTAGACTGGTATGACATCCCGGGTGCAGTGAGTACAAATAAAAAATAAAAATTAGATTATAGCAGGTAGGTTAATTATGAAATGTTTAGTAACAGGCGGTTGCGGATTTATAGGTAGCCATATAGTAGATAAGCTTATTTTGATTGGTTGCGAGGTAGTTGTGATAGATGACTTGTCTGCACAAGAAAATGAGAGATTTTATTATAATGATCAAGTAACATATTGGCAAAAAGATATATCTAAAGATGACTGCAACGACATTTTCAAGTCAGTTGATTATGTCTTTCATCTAGCAGCAAGAAGCCGCATCCAACCAACTATTGGTGCGCCTAATGAGTGTTTCGAGGTTAACGTAGTAGGCACGCAGAGGGTCCTAGAATGGTCCAGATTGCATTCTGTAAAAAGAGTAATATATTCAGGTACCTCTTCACTTTATGGTCACCAGAATTCAATTCCGTTTGCACCCAATATGCCTGCAGACTGCCTCAACCCATATTCAATGTCAAAATGGATGGGTGAACAAATTTGTAAACTTTATAACCAGCTTTACGGGGTACCAAGCATAACTTTAAGATACTTTAATGTATACGGGCCGAGAGAGCCTATCAAGGGAGAATACGCTCCAGTAATTGGTTTATTTAAACGTCAAAGCAAGAATAATAAATTTATGACCATAGTTGCACCCGGGACACAAAGAAGAGATTTTACATATATCGAAGATGTAGTGGAAGCAAATATTCTTGCAATGAGATCATCAACTGTTGATATCCCATTTAACGTCTATAACGTCGGAACAGGAAAAAATCATTCAATGTGGGAAATAGCAGAGATGATTGGAGGGAAAACAGATATAATTCCTTTACGGCCGGCAGAAGTTCAAGAAACACTTGCAGATATAAGCGAGACTATAAAAGATTTAGGATGGTCACCCAAATACACACTATCAGAAAAAATAATGAGTTATTAAATGTTTAAACCCTTGCCAGCGTCTTTAACAATCAAAGAATCGAAAGTCCACGGATTAGGTCTGTTTGCAACAGCAAGTATTAAAAAAAATACAAATTTAGGATTAACCCATATTTTTAACCCGCTCTTTGAAAATAATAAATAATTACATAAGAACTCCACTGGGCGGGTTTTTTAATCACAATCCAAATAAGCCAAACTGTAAAATACTAAAGGATGATGACTATTTATTTCTAGTAACAATAAAAGACATACAGCCCAACGAAGAATTAACTGCAAAGTATACTTTGTACGACCCAGAACTAGTTGTGTAAATCTAATATATTTTGTGTAAACTTAGTATATCTTAACATAGCTGATACAGTTTTGATATATCTCTAATAATATGGTGAAAAATGAGTACACAGGAATTATTTCCGACAGGAAAACCACACATATCTTTTTCTGAAATAAAACAATGGAAAGAATGTAGCTACCGTCATAAGTTAACGTACATTGACAAGATAGATATGTTTCAAGACAGTCCCTATCTTCATTTTGGAACTGCAGTCCACGAAGGCTGTGAAACGCTTATAGAGACAGGAAAAGTTGACCGTGATAAAATACTAGGTGTCATGAAAGAAAGTTGGCAGAAAGCTGGTTTCGAGGACCCAACATGGTATTCTAAGCAGCCCGGCTGGTATAAACACCAACCTGTTGAAGAATGGGAAAGTTGGGCAAATAATATGTGGGATGAAGTGTTAGGTTTTTTAGATACACAGCTTCCAGGTTGGGAATGTTTTAAAGCTGAAGAACAGCTATATGAAGAAATAGAAAACTTAGACAAAGATCTTTCTTTTAAAGGCTTTATTGATGCTGTTTTTAAAGTTCCTAAAAAAAGAGGCAAAGGTCACGAATACTGGATCGTTGATTGGAAGACAGCCGGAGCATACGGATGGCGAAGAGATAAAAAGCAAGATTTAGGTATGACAGCACAACTTATTCTATATAAGCATTTTTGGTCAAAGAAACACAACATTCCCTTGAAAGACGTACGTTGCGCTTTTATTTTACTTAAGAGAGGTGCTAAGCCAGGCAAGCTTTGTGATATTGTAAATGTAGGTGTAGGACCTAAAACTCACGCAAAGGGTGTCAAGCTAATGAGAAACATGATTAAGTCTGTTAGAAAAGGAATGTTTTTAAAAAATAGGCATAGTTGCAAATTTTGTCCCTATTTAAACACAGAACACTGTAAATAAGTTAAGCCTGTATACTAATTCTGCTATAAAAAAGTTTACTTTTAATGACAGAAGTATAAAATTAGTATATATTTGGAGAGGATTTTAAACTTATGAACAATAAAAAACTTAAGGTACTAGTACTTTCAGATCATGCACTTTCTACCAGCGGAGTTGGAACACAAACAAGACACCTTATTGAAGGGCTTATAAAGAAAAATAGGTGGACTTTTAGACAATTTGGAGCTGCGATGAAACATAGTGATTATCGCACTGTTGTTGTTAACGATGATTTTATAATCAAGCCAATAGATGGGTTTGGAACACCAGAGCTGTTAAGAATTACGCTAGCCACAGAAAAACCCGACCTTTTGTTTATCTTTACAGACCCTAGATTTTTTACGTGGCTCTTTGATATGGAAGATGAGGTTCATCAGGTATGTCCAATAGTATGGTGGCATGTCTGGGATAATTATCCTTTTCCAAAGTTTAACGAGCCTTACTATGAAGGCACAGATGTTATAAACTGTCATTCTCATATGACGTATACAATGTTAAAAAAGTACTACCCAGAAAAAACACATTTTATCCCTCACGCATTGCCTGAAAATTTATTTTTTCCGTTACCAGATGAAGAAAAAAGAAAACACAAGATTAACTTGTTAGGTGTAGACCGTTCCGATCATTTTGTAGGTATATGGGTTAACAGGAATGCAAAAAGAAAAAGACCAAATGATGTACTTGAATCATGGAAATTGTTTTTAGACATGTTAGAAAAGAGAGAAGGGCATAGAAAAGCAACGTTAATAATGCATACTGAGCCAACAGACGCGGAAGGTCCTAATCTGTTTGCGACTGCCAATGAATTAGGAATTCAGCAAAATGTATTTTTCTCTAGAGAACGCTTAGAATTTGAAAAAATAAATGTACTATATAATATAACAGACTTTTGTATTAATATATCTTTTGCTGAAGGATTTGGCCTATCAACACTTGAAGCGATGATGACAGGATCACCTATAATTGCAGCCAAAACAGGCGGACTAACTAGGCAAGTTATTGATCATAAGACGGGAAGGGAGAATGGCGTAGCACTTAACATAGACCTTAAAACACTAGTTGGGAGTCAAAATGTACCGTATATATATGAAGACTATGTTACGAATAAAAACACTTCGTTTGGTATAATGAAACTTTATAAAATGTGGAAAAGAAAACCTTACGAATACAAAAAGCTAAGAAAGAAGGTTTTGAATTACGCAAGAACAGAATTTTCACATCAAAAGGTTGTTGACTTATGGGACAATTCAATGTTTGATGCAATTAAAAATTTTAAAGAAAACAAAAGCAAGACTTCTTGGCAAGTTTTTGACTATTAGCAAATAAGGCAAGGTGCAAATGAAAAAAGTTTTAGTAAGAGCTCCACTATTAACAAATAGTGGATATGGAGTCCATTCAAGGCAAGTCTTTAGTTGGCTGCTAGCTGAAAGTAAAAAAAGAAATTTTGAAATAGACGTTGAGTGTCTAAACTGGGGAAACTGTTCTTGGATTGTAAGTGAAGAAAAAGAATCAGGTTTGATAAAAGAAATAATGCAAAGATCAAAACCTTTATCTGCACCGTATGATATAACTTTCCAAATTCAGTTACCCGACGAATGGAATCCAGCATTAGGTAAATTTAACGTAGGGATAACAGCTGCTGTAGAGTCTGACAAGTGTAATCAAGAATGGCTAGAATGTTGCAACAAAATGGATCGCATAATTGTCCCGTCAGTATTCACAAAAAACGTTTTAAAGCGATCTGGAATCCTATTAAAGCAAATAGACGTTGTTCCTGAGTGGTTTCATGAAACAATTGAAGACAATACCCTAGAAGAAATAAACCTAAATCTTAGCACATCTTTTAATTTTTTAACTGTAGGTATGTTAACTCATACTGATCCTAAGCAAGATAGGAAAAATATATTCAATACAATATCGCATTTGTGTGAAAAATTTAAAAACAATAAAGATGTAGGTATTGTTGTAAAAACATGTTTAGGTAAGAATTCTTCTTTTGATAGAAAGAAAACAAAGGAATATTTTAGCCAGATAGCAAAAGCTGCAAAAGGAGATTCTATTTATCCAAAGATATATCTTTTGCATGGTGATATGACAAAAAAAGAGATTGCAGCGCTATATAGAAGTAAAAATATAAAATGTTATGTATCCCTAACTAGGGCAGAAGGATATGGATTACCGCTAGTAGAAGCTGCTGCTGCAGGCCTGCCGATAATCGTGACAAACTATTCTGGTCACTTACAATTTCTAAAAGGTCAAAAATTTCTACCTATAGACTATAATATGGTAGACATACCTAAGGAAAAAATAGATGATCGAATATTTGTAAAAGATACAAGGTGGGCTGAACCATCAAAAGAATCTTATTTTACAAAGTTAAATGACGTGTATTATAATTATGAATACCATAAAAGTAATGCTTTGGAAGTTTCTACACACATTTGTAAGAACTTTTCAAAAAATGCAATTATTAAAAAGTATAATAAGTTATTTGCGGAAGTACTGTAGTGTTTTTACCAGAATATTTTTATATCTCTATTATTATTCTTCTATTTGCATGCTTGTGTATTGCTGCAAAAAAGCTATATACATTTTCAGTTATAATTCTTAACGTAGAAGAATCAATTGAAGAAAGCTTAGACTTGTTAAACCATCACTATGGCAAAATGAATGAAGTCATTCAGAAACCTGTCTTTTTTGATTCTATTGAAGTAAGACAAGTTATGAACGACATTAAACAGTGTCACTTTGCTATTTTAAAAATCGCTAATAAGCTAACTTCTGATTCTGGGATGCAAAGTGAAATTAAAGAAGAAGACCGTCAAGTCAAGTAATATAAAATCAAAAAATCAAAAAAAGACTAAAAAAAGACCTTATTTTGGAAAAGACGCACACAATGCTGTTGTTCGCTATCAAGATGCAGATTGTAGGAATGTAAAAAATAAAATCTACACTGCTGATATTAAGCCTTCATTTGAAAAGTTAGCAGAAAATCTAATTTTTATTCATGGCTTCTCATACAGTCAAAATCATTTTGTACAACTAAAAAATGATTGTGTTAGCTTTTTATTTGAAATACTGGAAAAATTTGATCCGGCGAAAGGTTCTAAAGCTTTTTCTTATTTTAATGTGTGTGCAAAAAACTTTTTAATAATTCAAAGCAAAAAACGTGTCAAAAATAGAAATAGGCATGTTAGTATACATGATGAAAACTTAAGCTTTAGAGACAAGTCGTATATAGAGTCACACCAGATATCCCCCTCACCAGAAGATAGTTTCATACTAAAAGAAGAAATTGCAACAATTCATATCGTTAATGAAAAACTAAAAGATAAAATTACAAATTCAAATGAAAAACTTTGCATAGATGCAATCATTACACTCTTTAATAGCATAGAAGACTTAGACTTTTTAAACAAGCGAGCTGTATTTGTATATTTAAGAGAAATATCAGGGCTAAACCCAAAACAATTATCAGTTGCAATGTCAGGAATTAGAAAACAGTATAGAGAATTGGCAAAAAACAATGATGAGTACGTTCTTTTTAAGAGATAACAATGACGAAATCAAAAGAAATTATAAGCGATGTTAACGACAAAAAAGAAGAAAAAATAAAAGAATTTTCAGATCTTTTAGATTCTTTGGAAAATACTGAAGATAAAAAAAAGCTTTTGTGGAAAGAATCATACCAAAATGCTGTTGACGATAGAGAAACAGCAGGACTTCTATTAACAGATTTAGTTTTGCAGACTCACGGCAATTCAACAAATCACATTCAGTTCGGGACTTTGATGACCAAATATCTGGAAAGAATGAGCAAGTCAAATGACCAAATACTTAAGTTAGCTGAGTTAATAGCAAAAGAAGAAGAAAATACAAGCATGATATCTGATGATGATATATTTAATAAAATATCGGATTAAAAATGACAAAATATTTAGCAACAAGTTTAAAAAAGAATGTTGGTGACAAAGATCCGACCAGACTAACAGAAGATCGTAAAAATTTATTTGGGTCTGGAACAGGATATTTTTATCAAACAGGAATCGTTAAGGAGTTCATTGGCGAGCCAGATGTTTATCTTAAAGTAAGAAAAGGAAAACTTCCTCGAGTTTCAAATGGCGGCGACTATGAAATAATGACAAAGAATTGTTTGATCGCATATCTCGTTGATATCAGCGGCCTGCCTGTTATATGCTATCCCTTTTTTCCTCACATGTCTTTACCTATAAAAGTAGGTGAGCACGTTTGGCTGCTAAAAGAAGAATTTCATGGTCGGGACGTGTATTATTGGCTTTCTAGAAAGACAGGAATTAAACAAACTGATGATCTAAACTACACCCATGCTGAAAGATTTAGTTTAATAGAATCAAAATTAAATGAAAACAATCCAAACAATAAAAAAGAAAAAACAAATTTATTTGATGATGAATCTGTATCGAAAATAGATGAATCTGCGTATACAAGCTTTGACAACAAATCCCAGTCTAATCTACCCAGAGATATTAGTACCAGCATGTTGGCAGATAGTTCTTTTTCTTATAAGCGTGAATTTACAGCAGAACCCGTGCCTCCTGTCAGAAGAAAGTGCGGAGATACACTAATACTAGGTTCAAACAATTCGCTTGTTCACTTGACAACAGAAAAATTTAAAACAAATACACTTAATAGAAAAGATTTTACTGGTTTGCTGACGGAGCCCAACATTGAAGGTAGATACCCTTTTTCGCCGGCCATCGACCTCTGCGTGGGCAGAAAAAAATTAGAACTCGATCAACTAAAAAACACAACCACAGACAAAGCACAAGCCGGCGAGGTAAGAATAGTAAAAGCAGAAAGAGGCTCGCTGTATTCTGAACTAGAAAATTATGAAATAGATAAAATAGGAAATCTTTTAGATAAAAATAGAGAGTTTTTCTCGGGTTTGTCAACAGATTTTGAGGCAACAAATTGTGGTGCTAGGCTTTATTTAAGTAATAATTGTGCGATTGATGAAACATTTGGTTCAGCTATTAGTGATTTACCGACACTGGGAGGCTCTAGTATTGTAACGTATGCTGACCATAACAGGGTAGTCGCAGATGAATCTTTGAGACTTACTAATAGGTTAGGACAGTCTTTTCTTGACATGGACTCAGAAGGTAAAGTAAGATTACAGGGTAAAACAAAAATAGAACTAGCAGTTAGAGAAGATAATGAATCGCCAACTGAGCCCTATATTTTGCATAGCGAATTAGCGCCGCTACTTAAAAAGCTGTCAGGCGATGCTGCATATGCAAATTTTATTTTAGATACACTCCTTCAGGCATTAGCAAAAGTTCCTCCTATAGCTCCGATTTTAAGCCCTATTGTTGAAGCGTTAAATGCTGCTAGAGATTTAAGAGACAGCGGCGCATCAGCGCAACAATCTGAATCTTTTGAAATTCCTGCAACTTCAGCTGTATTTGATGAAGAGGGTAATGAAACCTCACCGGCAACACCGCCAATACCGAGTTCAATTTCATTAGAAGCAGCAGGCAATAACATTACACAAGACAACATTCAGGAAGAAGCTATTAATGTTATTGATATTAATATCAAGTCAGAAAAAATCTTTGGCGAATAAAATAAACTTTTAAATTAACATGACAACAAATTTAAACAAAAGAATATATATCTAATGTATAACAAGGAATGTCATGGCCAGAAAGAAATTTAGTTTTAAAAGTTCAGGAAAGTTAGTAACTGCTAGGGAACTAACAGAAAACATCGTTGTCATTAACCCACCGATCGGAATAAAAACCCCTCTAGAGTTCGGCAAAGGGGTAACAGGCGAAGATATGTACAAAATGCACTTTGATGCTGCAGCACAGATTAAAGACAATTTTAGAAATCTTTTGCTTACAAATTTCGGAGAACGTCTATGTAATGCCGGTCTAGGTGCAAATCTTAAAGGTTTGTTATACGATGCGTCTAGCCTAGAGTCGATTGAATCCGAAGTGATTAGAAGAATCACTGTCACAGCAAACAAATACATACCAATTGTAGAAATTACAAATATCGAAATAAATTCATTAGGGCTAGATTCGAATAGCAAAGATGTTAAATCAACAAATACTTATAACGACTATCAGCATGCAGGAAACTCAGCCGGATTATTTGGAATTGTTGTTTTTGTAAAGTATAACATACCTAGGTTACAAACAGTAAATCAAGCTATAGAAGTAACACTTACTGTCGCAGGATAAATCAAAGAGGGCTTATATGGCAAGAAATATTAAAAAAGAAGTAAAAAAACACAAAGAGGTTTCATATCTTCAAAAAGACTTTCAATCTTTTAGAAGTCAATTAGAATCTTTCTCTAGACAACACTACGGTGATAAAATTGTCGATCTTTCAGAAGGATCTCTTGCAGGAATGCTCATAGACATAGCAGCTTATGTTGGTGATAGTATGTCATTTTATATGGATCATCAATTTAATGAACTATCCCTAGAAACTGCTGTTGAACAAGCAAATATTGAACAGCATATAAGACAGACAGGAATAGAAATATCCGGTCCATCACCTTCAATTGTAGAATTATTAGTAAGAATAAAAGTCCCAGCAAAACTGTCAGGCGCTGATTACATTCCTGATTCTATCTTTATACCAAAAGTCTTAAACGAATCAATGTTTACTAGTCAGGGCGGAACAACATTTACGCTTTTAGATACAATTGACTTTGCAAAAAAAGATGAGTTAGGAAATTATGTTGCAGACATTGAAATATTTACCACAAACAGTCAGAATGAAGTTACAGAAGTAACTATGACACTACCTGGTGTTTGCACGAGTGCGAAAACATACACACAGCAATTGTCAATACCTGATACTTTTGTGCCATTTAGAAAAGTTAATTTAGAAAAAACAAATGTTACTGAAATTATTTCTGTCAAAGATGCCTCAGAAGATGACTATTATGAAGTTGAGTCTCTAACCCAAGATACTGTATACGAAAGAATGGAAAATACAAGAAACAATCCAGAACTAGTTCAACAAAGAATACGCGTAATTCCTGCGCCTAAAAGATTTATAAAGTTTAGATCCAGGACATCCGGGGTGACAACTCTTAGGTTTGGTTCAGGTAATGAAGAAAAATTTGATGAAGACATTATACCAGATCCATCAGATCATGCAATCAAATTATTTGGTGATAGAAAAACGTTTTCAAAAATAGCAATTGATCCAAATGCTCTATTAGGAACAAGTACACTAGGCGTTAGCCCTAAAAATACTGTCTTGACAATAGTTTACCGCCATGGCGGCGGATTAGACAATAATGTTTCTGCTGGAGAAATACAAGGCGTTAAAAAATTATTGACAAAATTTAATTCAAGCGTACCTAGTAGTCAAGTTTCAGAAATTAGAAGCACACTGTCTGTTACTAACAGACTGCCGGCAGCCGGCGGTGAAAACGAACCTTCTCTGGAAGAATTAAGAACGACAGCACTTTTTGCAAAGACGTCACAAGGACGTGTTGTTACTAGAGAAGACTTAATTGCAAGAGTTTACAGTATGCCTTCTAACTTTGGAAGAGTTTTTAGAGTATCTGTTAGAGATAATCCGTCAAATCCTCTTTCCGCGCAGCTGCACATTATTTCAAGAGATAGTTCTGGAAAATTAATCCTATCTCCGGATGTGTTAAAAGAAAATCTAGGACTTTACTTAAGTCAGTATAGACTAATATCAGATGCTGTTGATGTATTAGACGCACAAGTAATTAATCTTTCGTTAAAATATTCTGTAAACATTGATGTTAAATCAAATCCAGAAGTAGTAATTCAGTCAATTAATAGTAGCCTTAAAAGCTATTTTAAAATTGAAAATTTTCAAATCGATCAACCGATCATAACAGGTGATATAGAAAACATGATTTTAAATACGCGAGGCGTATTGTCAATAGGAAGCTTAAGATTTTTAAACAGGTTCGGAACTTTTGAAAATAGGCAATACTCACCTGAAACTTATAGCCCCGCAAGAAATCTAGACAGAGGCATGCTTTTCCCGCCGCGAGGCGGAATATTTGAGTTTAGACATCCCAATGATGACATAATTGGAAGGATTAACTAATGCAAAGAGTTTTATCAGCTAGTAAAGACGGCTACATTACCAATAAAATAATAAACAACAGATTCAGAGCAACTGATGCGAATGTAGGCCAGGCGGGAACTCTTGACTTGTTTAAGTTATATAATGAATCATCGATCTCCGGAGAAACCAAGCCAATTGAAAACTCTAGACTTCTTTTAAAGTTTGGTTTAAGCGACATCAAAGATATGCACAATAACGGATCTATAAATGTAGGCGATGCTAGTTTTAAAGCAAGCTTAGTTCTACACGATGTATACGGCGGCCAAACCACACCTTCAAACTTCAATGTAATAGTCTTTCCTTTAGCAAAAGACTTTGATGAGGGTTCAGGTTACGATATAACTGAATACAAAGATTTAGGAGCAACAAACTGGATAACTGCATCGTATAAAAACGGTGTATTGACAGCGTGGCAATTACCCGGGGCAAGTAAATCAGGAAGCTTAGGAGAATCAAATATTGACGTCATAGTAAGTGGAACACTGGCAGGGCAGGCTTCTGCAATCCCTCTTTGCTCTGAACAATTCTTTTCAACAGGAGAGGAAAACTTAAATATTGATGTGACCAGTTTTGTGTCAGCGTCAGTTAAGAACTTAATAACAAATAATGGTCTACTTGTTGCGCTATCCGGATCATATGAAAAAGATGATCGCTCTTACTTTGTTAAAAGGTTTGCATCAAGAAATACAGCAAATTCTGCATTGAGGCCAAAGTTAGTTATTAAATATAATGACAGTATTACTGATAATCATGGAAATTATGTTTTTGATTATTCAGGTTCATTGTATCTAAATAACTTTTCTAGATCTGCACCCAGCAATATTAAAAATTCTGATAATACAGATATCGCGCCAACAGGGGCGATGATACTAAAAATCCGATCCGGATCTTTTTCTAAAAACTTCAATGTGTCACAAGCCATTAGAAGCGAAAATAGAATAGTTGGATTATACTCTGCTTCTTTTGCTCTTTCAAGTTACGATACCGGCTTAAACACAGCGCTTAAGACAAAAAAAGAATTAGAGTTTGATGCAATTTGGTCTTCTAATGATGAAACAATTACATACTTGTCTTCATCTTTAAAAGTAAAAAAGAACTTAAGGACTAGTTTAAAGTATAGAGAAAGAAGGCTTTTGGCAACCACATTAAATTTAAATGACAGATATAAAGAAACAGACTATGTAAGGATACGCTTGTTTATTGAAAACGCAGACCGAGAAGTTGTTTTTACAAAAGGCCCTATAGATAAGCCAAGCGAGATATTTGAAAACGTACACTATTCAGTAAGAGACGCTATCAACGGTAAGATGCTTATACCTTTTGATATAAAAAACAATTCAACAAAATTATCTACAGATTCTGATGGTATGTATTATGACTTTTACATGTCAAGTTTGCCTCGAGGTAGATCATATGTTTTTGAATATTTAGTCAAACAAGGCAGCATAAATACTTATATAACAGACGCTGCTTCAAAGTTCATAGTTGAGTAGGTGTAAAAATGTCAAAAAGAAAAACAATATCTAGGCAGCGACAACCTAGTAAGTTATTTAAACCTAAAATGAGAAAAAGTACCAGGCAATCATCTGATTATCTTAATCGAGCTCAAGATAAAAATATTTCTTTTGAATCTTTTAAAAATACAAATATTTTTAGTACAGCTTCTTACAGATACGGTGATAAAGAAGCCGTAGTGTCCACACAAGAAATAAATACTGATTACAGCAACTTTATTAATCATACATTCTTCCATTCAGCTGTTGCAAAAGTTAATGAATCTTTTGACTTAATACTAAATAAGTTTCCGTACGAAGGAACAAATAAAGATATCGAATCTTTTGAAGATAGCCTAACTGGCTATGAAAAACATGTTTATGACATATATCCTAGAAACCTAGGCTATTTAATTTTATCAGGAACAAAAAAGGGAGAAAGTCAACTAAACGGAACTTACATCGACGTTAAAGACTTTTCAGGTATTGAATATAAAGATATATCTAAAAACAAAAAGGCAGAAAGCAAAATAAACCCGGGTTCATTACCTTTAAATGTACAATTTTTTATAAACTTACCAAAACAATCAAATGACAATCAGGCGATCATTCAAAAACATCAATCACTTGCTTATAATTTTGGTGTATACCTAAGCGCATCAAGTGATGTTAATAATTGCAAAATTGATTTTTTAATTAATTCAGGATCTAGATCAATTAAAGCATCAGCAACACTACCTAAGGGTGAATTTGTTCATGTTACAGCTGAATACCATGATTGCAACCAGTTCAGCTCTTTAATGCTTATGTCTGACAGTATACAGGATCATACATATGCAACCTCTAGTAACAAAGTATATTTTAATAGCATATCTCCAACAGGTGACATGTCAATAGGTAGAGGGTTCAATGTAAGAGATGACAAGAGTATATTTACCCTTGAAGAAACTTTGACAGGATCGATCGATGAATTAAGAATATTTCATAGGGCAATATCTAAAAAAGAAATTAAAAAATATATGTATCGATCTGTGTCAGGTCATGACAATCTAGCACTGTATTATAAGTTTAATGAACCTTTTGGTGTGTATGCCGGCAACAACATTGTATTAGACGCGTCAGGAAATAGTCTAAATTCAACAATAAAAAATTATCTCGCAGCGTATACAAGAAATACAGGTAGTCACACAACACAGCCTGTTAAACTGGAAAAAATGTCAGATTCACCCGTATTGTTTCCGGGCTATGCACCGGTCGTAGCATTAAACACAAGTTTGTTAGATGAAGCAGTTGAATATGATAATGTAAATCCAAACTTAATTACAAAATTGGTGCCACCCCACTACTTAGAACTAGGAAATGAGCAAGATAATCTTCAAAAAACACTCGGCAATTTAGAAAACGCGCTAAGCGAAAAGTCATCAATTCAGTCAACGCAAAATACAAGAACATCAATTCAACTATTAGTTAAACTTCTTTTAAGTTGGGCAAAAATATTCGATGAGATCAAGATATATCTAGATCATTTTTCAAAAATTAATTTTGTAGAATACGATGAATACGAAACAGTTTCAAATAAGTTTCTTAGTAGGCTAGGTACTCACTTAGGGCTCAACCTGCCAAGCCTTTTTTCAAATGCAAATGTAGACCAGTTAATATCTGGTTACGACATCAAAAGCAATCCTGAACTAGCTGTAAGAGGCCTTCAAGAGTTACAAAACCTAATATGGCGCAGAATACTATCAGATATTGCAAATATCAAGCAAACAAAAGGACATATGGACGCAATTAGGTCTATATTTCGTTCTTCAGGTATTGAAGCTGAAAATATATTTAATTTTCGTGAATATGGCGGCTCAAAAACCAAAGACTTGTCAACATCTGTAGAGTTAAAAAAAGATATTATTAATTTTTTAAATTTTTCAGGAAGTATTTCTAATTTAAATATTACTGCTTTAAACAATGAGGGTCGAAGCTCATCTACCCCATCTTTAAAATCTCCTTATTTGTCCGGCACTAGAAGCGAAATGGGTATACCCATAATAAAAGGTTCATACGTAAACGGTCAAAGTAACGATAAATCTGATGGCCTTTTCACAACGTCTTCTTTTACGATACAAGGTTATTATACCTTTGACAAGAGATTAAATCACCCGTCAACACAAAGCTTGTTTAGGGTGAATGTAACGGGATCAGATGCTAGCACAAATAAAGAAGGTACAGTAATTAATCTTGTTGCAACCGACACAGCAATAAACGCGCATATAAGCGACGGAGTTTCTAACAATTTAATTAATTCAATTGAAATAAAAAATGTTAATATTTTAGACGGCGACATATGGTCAATTAACTTTTCGAAAAACAATGGAATTAATTCAAGTAATACTTATAGTGACGAATATTTCTTAAGAGCAGCAAAATATTTAGGTGGTAAGCAGCAAGAGTATCATTATACTTCTTCTTTCATATCTAAAAAAAGCGATTCAGTTGTCACCAATTGGTCACCACAGTATAATTCTTCTGGGTCTTTTTTAATAATAGGTTCACAAAGTATAGAATCATCAGCAAAGTTTATCAATAAAAGTAGTGACGAAAAATATAAGTCAACAATATTTTCTGGTGAAGTATCTTATTTAAATTTTTGGTCATCATTTAAAAAAGAAAATGAATTTTTAAGTTATGCAAAAAATCCAAACTCAGTTGGCACAAACAATCCTGAAATTAATTATAACTTTTCTTTAAGTGAGACCGGTAGCTTTGAAAGATTGAGACTTCAAACCTACGGAAAACAAGCAACAACTAGCTCAAAAGTAGATGGAAAAATTAAATTTTTTGACTTTTCACAAAATAACTTGCATTTGCAAGGGGAAAATTTTGAACCGCTAAAAATTGTTATGACACCAAATCATCACATATACGAAATACTATCTGAAAATTTTGACTTAAACAGCACAAAAGAAAAAATCCGTATAAGATCTCTACAGAATTCTAGCTTTTTAAAAGATAATAAGTTTGCTTTAATTTCACCTGTTTATGAAACACCTCTACTTGAAGAAACTGTAGACGATACTAGGTTTTCAATAGACATGTCAGTTATGAAAGGGCTTAATGAAAATATTATGACGATATTTCCAGACTTTCAGCCCATTGAAAATGCATTAGGTCAACCAAATTCATTGTTCGCAGAGGAATATCGTGACATCAGGTCTTTTAGTAATGTTTACTTTCATAATGTCATAGAAGATCTAGATTTGGGAAGATATAGAAATATTTTTAAATGGATTGATAATTCTTATACAGACTTAGTTTATTCTCTCATACCTAGAACAACAACATTTATGGGTATTAATTTTGTATATGAATCGCATGTTTTAGAAAGAAATAGATTTAAATATCTTTTTGATGAGATTTATTTAAAATCACTACCTAGAGATCCGAACCGTGGAACACTACTTTTATCACAACTAACTACCAAAATTTGTAAATTTTAAGAGAATTATTATGGCATCAGTTACATCACACATAGTCAAGGCCAGACTTAATAATAGATTAAGAAAGCACATGACAACATTTTTTTCTGACAAAGCTGCTGGGCTTCCTTCAGATACATTAAAGAATGTCGACGAAGCAGCACAGTCAGTTTCCACAGCTGCCACAGTTAGAATAGGCCAGATAACTGTTGAAAGAAAACAGTCTGAAGTCAAAGTAGTAATTGAGGATGATACCTTAGGTGTTAAAAGAATAGGTAGGGTGTCGATTTTAGGAGACTCTGTTTCTTCGCACAGTCTTTCAGACTTTAAACAAGGTCACAATGTCAATCACTTAAACGATAAAGTTTGTTCCATGCTACCACATTTAACAATTAACTCACCCGAGGTTGTTGATGAATTTGGTAATGTTGTTAATACATATGAAGAAACAACATTTGGTCAATTGTACTCTTATAATTTTAATGTTATAAATGACGGAATAGAAAAAAAGTTTAATCCTTTTTATGATTATCCGGGACGCCTGGACCCAGTGGAATATATTAGAAGAGGAAAATACTATAGAGCTTATATGATCATCAATAACAACGTTGAAGATTATTTGCATTATACTGAACCTGAAGAAGCCATTTATGACGGTGCCATTGACGTACTTGAAGTTAGAAGTAAAAAAGCAAATACATCTGCAGCTGATATTCAAGTAAGAGGAATCAGAGCATCTTTTTGTTCTGGACCGTGGGATTTACCGGCCGGCAGTACAACTGAGTTGAGAAAAGGAACCAGCCAAATACAGAATAAAACTGATTTTGAATCTTACAAGTATGATTTTTTTGAAGATTGTCAAGATTTGGTATTTGCAGACAGTAAATTTACGTATACTAAGCTAGGAAACACCACAACGTCAGGATATCAGTATAGTTTGGATGGCTATGTGTCTACTGGAAAGTATATGAGTCCACCTTACATTGACAAGATAGCAAAAGACAGGGCTTACGAAGCGAGATATACTAGTATAAAAAACGAAAAATTGCAAAATGCAATATTAAGCAGTGAATCAACAAGAGACGTTTCGGACGTAGGTACGAGGTTTAAAAGTAGTGGTAACGGTAGTATACTAAGACCTAAGTATGAAAATGTAATACAGACCATCCTGGGCACAGACTCAATAGCTTTTGCCGGCCTTTTAAGGGAATAAAATAATGCCAAGACTTAATAATAAAACTAGAACAACTGAATTGATAGCCACAGACTATTATGATCATAATCAAAATTACATATCTCAAAATTCAGAAAAAGTGTATACTCAAAAAGAAAATTTAGTATTTTGGTCTAACTTTTGCGGAGACAAAACCGGTTCTATTCAAGCACTAGGTGATGATACATTTATTAAGGTAGCAGACGACAGAAGTTTGAATTCATCAGATATTTCTTTATTTACATCAAAAATTGCAAAAACTCAAGTATTCCAACAATCAGACAGTGCAAAATTTTCATATTTAACTAGTCTACTTCCTAGAAAGCTAAGATCATATTTTAGTATGGAAAATATGTCACTATGCGGAGATAATTGTTATTGGTTAAACACAACAATGATAAGTGCACCATCAAAAGATAATAATTGTTTGGCTACAAATATAGGTGATGACAAGTTATTTATTGACAATATTTCAAATATTAATTTTGCCAACGCCGGCGCAACACAAGATACACCGTTTACCATAAGCATATGGTACCACCCAGTTGATTCGACGCAAAATCCGCAAAGAGTATACGATAGAGGCGGCACTTTAAGACTTAATTCACCTGCCATATTTCATAAAACATTTCAATACGGTTTGTTTATAAAGGAGTGTGGAAAACTAGAATTTACATTGTTTGATGTTAACATCACATCAGGTTTGACCGGTACAACATATTCATATTCAGGAACTAGTTCTACTTTGTCAGTTAGATCATCAGCTAATATTTTAAAACCAGGAGAATGGAATCATATTTGTGTGACATATGACGGATCAGGAACTAGAGCCGGAATGAAGATATACGTTAATTGCGTTGATTCCACAAACACGTCTGATGTACCAAGCGTTGTCGCTAGTCGTTCGCGTTCTTTTTCAGGTGCTGATAAAAATACTTGGGTATCAACACATCAAGCATTCATGAGTGATGTTTTGGGTTCAGCAGGAGAAGGAGAAACCCCGGCAGACTATGCAGCAATGCATACCTATACTACCCCTTTAATATTCGCTTCAACTGCAATTCCTGCTAATGCTAGCTCAATGACCAGCCTTAGTAAAACAAATATGATTTATGTAAGAGGAACCCAGCTTCCTAACAGTCTTCTATTCGACATTGCAATTTGGTCTTCTGCTTTATCAGCTGAGGACGTAGGCGCTGTTTGCGATTCAACAAGAAATTGCATACTTGAAAACTCTAATGTATTTGGAAGAGATAGCGGCTATATAAACTTATCTCCTAAAATTATGCAAAAAATTAGAGATCAAAAGCAAAACAGTTTGTCAGTAATTAATAGAACAGGTGATAGAAGTGACCGTCGTGTTAAGGATAGGGCTCCTTTTGATGATAAACACACATTGTTTTTTGGTAGTAAAATAATAGATGAGTTTAAAAAAGGAAGGCACAGATTTTTAAGTTCTAATATAACAGATAGCGAAAGACTTTTTAATATTCCAAAATTAGGTATAATACCTGACGACAATTTGTGGATTGTTTCATTAGCATCTATAAAAAGAGAACAAAAGATTGGTGTTTCTGGCAAAGTATATGATAAAGCACTTTCTTTTTCTCAGCCAGGCGAGTCTTGGATACAAACAAAAGACTACGTCAACAACGCAATAATATATTATGATTTAATACTTGGTCCCTATAATCAAAAATCGGGTCATTTGAATCTTTCTAAACCGCTTACTAGTCCAGGATCAAGTTTGTTTGTTGAAATACAGACTTTACCCGGGGCACCTTGGAAAGTAATAAAAACACATACAGCAACAGATGAAACTAGCTTGGAAGAGTTTTATAGTCCTCAATACTCAAACGGAATAATATTGACACCTAAGCAGCACCAGTTTAGAAGATCTTTTACAATTCACTTTAAAGATATTGATAAGTCTGGCATGGTATTTTCCAGAAATCCATACCGAATCAGATTTAGATCTTTAGATACTTGTTGGGGGATTGGCAGAATTGAGATTCTTTCTGCAAACCAGGAAATAAGATATCCAATATTAATAGATCATGAATCTTTTGCAGGAAAGTATATTGATCAAAACTTTATTGCAACCCCACACACGCGATCAGATATAACAACAACAGCACGTACTGTATCCGGTATTTCAGATGCTTCATTATATTTTACAGATGAAAACCAGAAAATAACTGCATTTAAAGACAACGTAATGTTGCCTTTCACTGGAAGATCATTTTTTGACGAAGGTGTAGATAGTAACATTATAGATGGTTTTACTTCACCATTAAAAGATAAAACTTCATTTACAATTGATTTAAACAGTAATTTCGAGCAAGTAATAGGAATTACTGAGAATTATTCAAATAATTTAAATTCAACATCTGGAAACTCTGTATATACAGCAGTAAACGATCCGAATATTGCCCAAAATATAAATGTCTATTGGGATGAAACTCAAAAAAAATTCTCACCCTCAGTATTCCCATGGCGCGCAGTAACATACCAAAATGCTGGGGACTTTGAATTATTTTTAAATAAAAACGGACAAGCATTTACAACAATAGATACAGTGGCATCAGCTTCAACTTCTCAAACCAACTTAAAAAACAGATCTAGGGAAGCCTTGTCATCATTTGCACAACCCACAACATCTTTTGGGTTTCCAGCCGATTCGAGATTCTGGGGTAACCATGATGTAGGTATAAGTCTTAAAAACTATATTTCAAAACCATTCTTGCTAGAAAAAGTAGTTTTAGAATTTGATTCAAAATTTGAATTTGCGAATAGTGTTAATACAGGTTCTAGGGATGCATATAAACTTTCATATAGTTACAACAATACATCAGAAAACAAACCTTCAAAAAAGATGTCTGATTCATCGCTAGTAATGATTCCATCTTTTTCATTATTACGTCTCAACAAGAATTCAGGAAAGTTGTATTCCCAAAACTTCAAAATAGAAAAAAATGATGGCACGCTTGAAAGAAGAGATATTTTAGATTCAACGTCAGATAATATTTTTGGGTACCCACGTCATACAGCAGAATTAATAACATACGGACAGATGACCCTATATGCAACGTCATCAAATTCAAAAATAGATGTAGAAAAACTTTTAAACGATGGGTTGTCTAGAGACAGAACTCATGAAATATCTAATATAAGCAGTCAACCATTAAATTGGGCCGATGTGGGATTAAATCCCATCACAGGTAGTTTTACTATTGAAGCACCTGTTAGGAATATGCCAATTGTTTCTGAAACGCAAAGAATCTATCTTAAAGGCGTGGATACAGGGGAACTGTTTGCAGTATACTCAGGTAATCCAACCGGAGGCCGAGGTTTTACCCTGTCAGATAAACTAGAAACAAATCAAAGTGTAACAACTTTTACCAAGACAGCAAGAGGAATAATAAACAACAATTATTCAATTGATAAAAGTAACGTTAAAGAATATGATATAAATGCTTTCTATTCAGACAAATTACCCTATAAGATAAAAACCTCCGGAAATATTCAGGGCTCGAATATTAACATCTCGCCTTATATTCTTCTACCAGAAGATAAAGTAACATTAACGTTTCATTATCCACTCCCACTTGGGGGGATTGAGGGCGTACCCGGAAATACTGACACTTCATTTAATAAAATGACAATAGGCAAAAATCTAAAATTACACCTTTACGGTTCGCTTGTCAAAGAAAATAAAGAGTATCATGAAAATATGAATCAATCGCTGACGTCTGTACAGATAAATGAACCTATAGGTAGTGAAGCTGTTGTAGATAAATTTAATATCTCAACAAAAGACGAATACTTTGGATCATACTTAGACAAGATACCTATGAATGCGTCATTTGCAAGGCCGGAGTCACTAGGTGGTGGAAGTTACTCTGATAGAATAGTTTATAGTTTTGAAAACAGAAATGACGGCGCAGGCATAAAAAGAATATTTGGAAAAAACACCCCAACACCTGCAGATCGAATTGGATATCTTCAAGGAAGTAAAGTTCACCATTATCATACTTATCAAGTTGCCAGTAGTAGTTTTTCATCGTTAAACGTACCACATGGATTTACAGGAAGTTATATAAGTTCAATTAATCAGAGTTTTGCAGGAACTTATTCAGAAACAAATTTTTTAAATAATCCAGATGGATCAAAACATGTAGGCAGACAAACTTTTGTATTTCCGTTTACATCTCATTTTAATAAGTCAAGAAGATATTTTGACGAAGGCGAATTACAAACGCCAGATACATTAAGTGTGCTAGGGAAAAATCAACAAATTATATCAAGAGAGAAGTATATATTTTCTCATGATCACTTCGGTCACTATTCTGATTTATTAGAAGTATCAAGAGATTCAAAGTTTAAATCAGGCTTTTTTAAAAATTCACCCATAATTGCACAATTTGTCACAGGTGCAATCAATCTAGATAATAACACGTTAGAGTATCATACAATAATTAATCAAAACGCAACAAATTCATATAATACAACAACAAATGGTGAAATAACAGCTTCGTATCGCGATGGATACTGACACTTTAAAGTAGCATTAAAATTTTATAGAAATACTTGTTGTATGTATAATTATAGGTACAATACGTAATTGGATGGTTATGGCTGGAATTCTTAATAAGCGAACTAGATTTATAGATTTAGTTATAACAAAAGAAGGTAAAAGACAAATTGCTAGTGGCAATTTAAGAGCTGAGTACGCTTCATTAACAGATGCTTCTGTGTATTACACTTCAAATGAAAAAACTGAAGAAGTAAGAAAAAGAATATATTTTGAAGCTATGGAAAGCCCTAATAATACAATAGTTTTAGAAAAGGATGATAGCGGCAAGCTTGTTGATTTTGATTTTTCGCCGACAGGAAGTATAGTCGGCGAAAACATATTTTCAAAAGATAAAGAAGCCATACCTGAGGACTTGCACAAGCTGAAACTTACAAAAGGCAACCAGTTTGCATCACTATCTAAATCGCTACCTTCATCATTTTTAAAACATTTTGTTGCAAACCAGTTTGTAGGAACAAAATCTTTTAACGAAATAGAAGAATTTGAGTTGTCTACTAATGAGTTAAATTTTGCAATATCAAACTCTGTTCCTTTTGAAACCGGACCTAACAAAGAGGTGATTAATGTTGATAATGCTGAGCCTTTTTTACTAGATCCGAAACTCACGCACCTACCTAGTTTTGCTTATTTACCGCCTGTTAACATAGATGGTAGCAATTACGGTAATTATACAGATATGAGAAATCTAAACAAAGAGACATGGGAAGATATAAAACACAGTTTAGGATTTAAGCATTTTGAAGAAATAACAGATTTTGCAGAAGAAAACGATGACATGCGAATTGACAAGTCGGGTGATTTTAAGGTAGTTAATAGAAAGAGTCTTTTGCCCGTAGACACAGAATTAGTTAAAGAATATAAAGTTGTTAGATTTAAAAAAACATCAAACGATAATAATTTAATAATGCAACTATTTGAAATTGATGAGTCTAGATCTAAACTAAAAAAACTTGATATTGTCGACGCCGGCGTTTTCTACGAAGAAGAAGACGTAAATTTAAAATATGAAAAAAGAGTTTTTTATGTAGGTAAAATATACCTTGACACGTTTAACACGCCAACATTCATTAGCATGTTTACGATTATAATGGATTAAAAATGTTAATAAAAACAAATAAAAAAAAGAATATATTTTCAAAGTATAGAGATATCCAAAAGTTTGCTTTAGATCTAGAGGCGGAATACTTAGCCACAGTAACAGCTAAAGACGAAAATCTAAAAAATAAAGAATTGATTGAAAAGCATATAATCTTGTTAAAAGTGCCTATTGATAAAGTTTCTGCTATTAAAAATCAATCATCAGCACTAGAAGGTTATGTATGCCGTGATATAAGTCATCTTAGAACACGAAATAATCTGCTGTCAGGGTTTAATAAAAGCAGCGCAAGAGATGTTAACTTTGCAATAGCAAACAAAGAGCAACTAGCCAGAGACTCTTTTAAAAGCAAGATGGAAAAGGCTTACCAGACACAGGTTTTTGGTGTAGATATAGCTTCGAGGCTTTTTCCCGGAATAAAAATAATTGATGTTATTGAAAAAAAGAAACCTTATATTGATATATTCGGTTATGAAAATATAATTGAGTTACAAAAAATCAAAAAACCTCATGATCATCTTTCCAAAAACAAACACCGCGCTGATTTGTTTTCACTAAGGTCTTCAAATTCAAAAACAGGAGAAATAGAAAATTTTAAAATAATTGAAAATACTAGGCTACAAGCAATATCAAAAGAATCAATATCAAAACTAAATTTTAAAAAAGATTTTAATAAGTATCTTATGTCAGGAATTGATCCTGCTAGCATTATATCAAAATCTTTTTATTCCAGCCAGTCACTAGATGAAATGTTGAAAGGACGGCTTCAGAAAAATATAAAGTCTAGGCAGGATATGACAAAATTTGAAAACAAGTTTCATAAGCTAGTAGAAGCGTCAATACCTCAACTCGAGAACAATTTTTCAATAAAAAAAATAAAGATAGAAAAAACGCATGAAGTTATTGAAGTAAAGCTTGAAATTTCTAGCAGGCTTATAAAGGAATTTGGATCAAACACATTTGACATAATCGTGTATGCAAAAGACAAAAAAAGAAGAATTATTGATTATTACATAACAAAGATAGATTTAGACAAGCTTATAAACAAGAAAAATCTTCGTGAACAAAGCTTACACCTTTCAAATCACGGGTTGATGTGTCAAAGATCTCCGGCCGGAAAACCAATACTTAAAATACAAAATAATACAAGTCACAATGCTTCATACAGAATTATGCAAGCAGATTTTAATGCAAAAAATATTAAAAATAATTATTTTTTTAATCATATAGGTATCGCGAAAATTGAGTCAAAAAACTCGCACTACTTTTTCAAAGGAGGTAATGCGCCTAATATTTCAAACCAAAAAAGCTATTTTTATAGAATGAAAGTAAGCTATCCAGAATACTCATTTGACAACACCTTCTTTGATAACATAATAATGAAAAGCAAAAATCAAAAGAAGACCGGTCCTTACGTTAGCATTACCTGCATCAACGATGCCAATAAGGCAAATGTAAAAAAGCAAGAAGAGGTAAGTATATATATTAAAAACATTCCTTTTGATTGCCGCGCAATAAATGTCGTTAAAAGAAATATTACTAAAAAAGAAAAAAAGTTTAACATAATTCAAAACTTTGACCAAGAAGACACAAACTTGCAAAAAGAAAAATCTTTAAACATTTTAGAATTAAAAACGCAGAAAACAATTTTTTTAAAAAAGCAAAACAACGACAACGAATTTGTTTTTATTGATAATGACATAGAAGAAGGTGACGCATACGAATATAAGGCCATGGTCTACAAGGATAACGGCGAAACAGAGCTCTCAGTTAACTCATATGAGATAATTTATGAAAAAAGAAGAAATATTATTGACGTCAAGATTAGATCTAAAAAAGCTATTGATAGTCAAAACAATCAAATGCAAGATAAGTTTTCTTTGCCTATAAGCTTTTCTGTATCTGTTAAAAAAGATTCGATAGACAAACTCTTTGATTCTCTAGACAGAAACTCATATGATCTATTTGCTGCTGAGTTTAATGAAATCAAGGAATCTTTAAAGAAGAATATTTCTTGCAATGCAACGCTGATCAACACCAGAACGGGAGAAAAGACAAATATTGGCAACTTTATTGTACCAGAAAAAACAAGAACAGTTTCTATGACCATTGATATAGAAGATGTGCTGTCTGAATATATTGTTGTTATCACACCCAGGATAGCATCTATATCTTATGTTGTTGAAAACTTGTTAAATAAAATAGAAAAGCTCCCTTTACAGCAAAATAGTTTACCGATATCTTCTTTTTTAAGAACATTAGCTGCTAGAAAAAATAAAAAAAGAAAAACAGGTACGGTTATATCTAGTGTACCTGTTGACAAATACACGGGAAAAAGTGTAAGATTTTTTGGTTTAATACTTGATCCGATCACAAAATACAATAAAGAAAAAGATGATTTTTACTTTGAAGGGACAACAGGCGATAACTTTACTTATAAGCTATATAGCCCGGACTCTTTAGAAAAAGTGTCATCTTTGCTGTTTTCAAACTTTTTAGACATGTCACATTCACAAAAAATTCATGGAAATCAAAAAGCTTATAGAAAAATGGGTATTCTAGGTATGACATCATCTGCTTCATCATTATTAACTAGTTTTTATGCGATATATGCAAGAACAAACGGGGCTTTGTCTTTTTTAGGTATGATAAGCCCAGAAAAGTTTAAAAAAAATCAATATAACTTTTTTATAGACCTGAGAGAAACTGTCGGTGTTGTTGAAATTTATTGTGTAAATATTTTAAAAGATGGTACATTTTTAGAGCCAAATAACATAACAAATCTTTTGTGTACTTCGAAAAAAATCAAGGCGGTCTAGCATGGCATTTAAAATAACAAAAGCATCAAAATTTAAAATCAACATACAACCAAAAGATAATTTTGGCCAAACGCAGTCATCAATTGCTCAGCCTACCGGAGTCGTTGCAGTAGATTCAAATATAATTTCGATCGTCAATAATCTTAAAAAAGAAGATAGTTTATCAAAAGAAACAGTTTCTGCTTTGGAAAACAGACATGTTTCAAAAGCTTTTGAAGACTTACACAAAAGAGGTATCAACCCCTTAAGAGCAGAAATTATATTCATAAACGAGCTAGCTCCAATTAGCCCCGGAGAGGTAGAAGCAGATAATCAAGATACAGCATCAATCAATATAAACTATGGTGAAGGGGCGAACTTAAAAGTAAATCAGGTGATGCGCCTCATAGATTTGCAAAGAGTGATTAGAAAGTATATTTTAAAAGAATCTGGAGACTTAGTCGAAGATTACATTGGCATTGACAATATTAAGCAGAAAAAAATAATTTCGATTATGCATGAGATTGTTAAGAGTAAAAGTAAAAAATTAGCAGAATTTGGCTCTGATACTGAAAAAATGATCGACTTAATCATAAAACTCAGCTCAACACCAGACACTTTTATAGGAAAATCTAAATACGGAAGTCGAAGATCAGTAAAAGTGTTATTTAAATCAATAGAAACTATTAATAATAGTGACAAATCTGAGTACTTAAGATCAATTGCAAGATACGTTTTGCTAAATTATGTCGCGCAAAAATCAATTGCTTTTATTACCAGAATAAACGATCTAAAAAGTCTGCTCAGGGAGTCAATTTCTATTGCTTCCACAGCATTACCGCCCCCAGAAGATCATGCACAGAAAATAGTTGTAGCAACTCCCTTTGGAAATATAAGCAAATTAACTCGAGATATAGATAGTGTGAGACTTATACAGAATGGATTAGGTCTAATTGATGTCGTAAATGATGATAGGATTCTTGCTGCCAAATCCCTATTATCAAGATGGGGTATGTCGGGAAACGAAGGGCCAGACGGTTTTTCAAAAGACAGTAAGCATAATTTAGTAAGTGTTATAAATGCTGACGTGTCTGCTGACAAAACAGAAGAAATGTTTGGATCAAATAAGCATATGTATGCAAATTTATTTTCTAGCTTATTAAAAACCATGACATTTATGCAAACGTTATCTAAGACAGCAGAGATTAAGAATACCGTTAATAAATCAAAGATATCGTTTACGTCAGGAGAAAAAAATTTAGCAAAAGGCTTGAGTATACTAAGGTCAATTACGCCCAAGTCAATGGCATCTGGGCATACAGTTTTAAAGATACCAACAGCCAGTGAAAGATTAGATGGTACAAAAATATCAGATATGCTCTCAGCAGTCTCCTCTGATCGCGACGAGGCATTAGTTGAACTAGTTTCAGCAGTTTGTTATGACCAGGTCGCAGGGGCAAATATTTTAGGCTCTGGAAGTAAATTGCTAGCACCGGGTAAATTCAATATTAATGATTTTTCTTCCTTAGATAATCTTTTAATAGAGTACTTTGAAAAAATATTTTTTAAATTAGGAGGGGATTGGGACCAATTAGCATCAAGCGGAGTTAATTCATTTGATTACAGCAACATTGCAAAAGACGAAAATATGTTAGGCGCTTATTTCAAGTCTAGATTCTCCCCAGCAACAGATGAAGGTACAAAGTATATACCTAACGAACATTCATATGAAGACAATGTTTATACTGATGATATATTTGTTAATGGACCAGACTATTTTTTCAACAAGGCAGTAACGTCTGAAAAATTAAATTTTAATCAACTTCGCGCGCAAGCTAACGAAATCACTCGTGAAATTGATATTATAACACACGACATATCTGCAATAATGGGACTTGATTTTGATGCTGAGGGCAATCCGGATGTTGGCAATATTAACGGGTTTTCAGATGATCAAAACCCATTATCTTACTTTAATTCAATGTGTGATGCTTTAGGCAAAGAAGCGAGAAGAACAGCAAATGACTTAGAAGGCGGTGTAGAGCTAGCTGTTCCTTTAATACAAGCCGGCTCGTTTAGCAGTCTAGAATTCACAGCAGATGCAATTAAAGCATCTTTCTTTGCAAGTGTCTCAAACGCCACAAACCAACACATGTTAGTAAATGCTAATCCAGATCTAGATCCAAACATTAAAAACGCTAAGTGGGCATCCGAAGAAGCAGCAGTTATTTTTGGAGCAGAAAGATCATATTATACAGAAGACAGAATATGGTGCAAACTCTTTACAGTCAACATGAAAAGTATTCTTAAGGATGGTTCTTCCGATTCTGTAAAAATAAAAGATGATGCAAAATACCCAGCAGACAAATCAAAAAAGTACAAAAGCATCATTTATAACGGGTTTGGTAACGGATCAGCATCGTTTAATGATTCAAAAGATGATGATGACAATGACACGTTTGTCGGAATTGACTTTGGCAGAGCAGGAAGAATAGACAACGTACACGACGACTATAGCTATACTAAAATTCACCAAAATGACACAGACGTCAAATTAGGCGAGAGGTTAAACATCGATTCGGGTCTCGAGGCATGGGATGTATTACTTATAGCAGCAGTAGCTATTGTAGGACTTGGCGCAATCTCAATCGCCGGCGTAGCGATAGCAGCTTCATACGGTTCAACATTCTTAGGTGCCGGCGCACTGGGCATTGTATCCACAACAACAGCTAGTGGTGTGGTCGTCACCGGTCCATTATTAACGACAACACTGATCGGTGCAGCTAGCGCAGCAATATTTAGCTCACTAGGGGTAGCTGTATTAGCTGTATCAGCAACGGCAGCAGGTACTGCAGTCTTAATTTCCAATCAGGGTACTATGCCTGCATCGGAAGGACGTCCGGCAGGCATAGGTTTTTCAAAATCAGGAACATTTGAAACAATTCTACTATCAAATGCTGCGCTAATACCAGACTCAGCTAAACCGAAAACATCAACAGAGCTAAATGATCCATCAATTATGTCAAAGATCATGTCTTTGTGCTTTGGCAACCAATCTGGACAAAATTATATGATCAAGGCAAAACCTGGAAATGGTACGTTTAAAGCGTGGCATCTTGTTGATCTAATTGATAAATTTGCTGAATTTTTAAGCGCGCTCAACCCATCAAATTGGTTTAGCGATGACAATGATGATCAACTAGGTGATGCTCTCATAGGAGAAAATGAGAGCTATTATGAGCCATATCAATTTGACTGGAATGAAAAAGCAGGAGAGTATGGTGGGATATTTAAAACAAACACCGCCTCTCGATATGCTTTATTTTCGCTATTCTTTTCTAGAATTATGTACAAAAGCTTGGTAGTAAGATACGGTGGAAAAGGTAAACATATGATCATAAAGCATTACCCGACATGCTGGATTGCTATGGCAGATGCATTAGAAAGAAAAAGTAAAAATAGTGACTATGATACAAATGGAAAATATTCAGAGCTTAAAAGCGTGTATGATCACTCATATTCGAGTGCTATTACTATGATCTCACAAGTAAGAAATTCCATGATGTATAGGCGCAGTGCTATATTGAGAAATTTAGCGTATCTTAAACAAAATACAGTCGAAATACGTGAGGCTATTCGAAGAGCAGAGTCTGTACTGGCAGGAACGTCTTCTGAAATATCACCTGGTGAAATAATCGCTTTAGAATATTTAAGAAAGGTTGGGTTTGTTAAAACAGGTTTTGCTTTTTTAAATAGTGGTACAGCAGGCGTATTATTAAAAAATTATCAAAAAAATTATTTATTAGACTTTAGATCAGACGAAGATGAGCTAGCAAATCCAGAAGGCATATCAGTTTATCCTTACTTTAAGCTAGAGAGCTATGACATAAGAGAATTAAAAATTATGGCAAAGTTATTTTCTGAAAAAGGTAGAGGTTTAACTTCTGATACAGATGATTTACTTGGCAGAAAAAGCATTTTCCATATTGGTATTCCTCATGGCATGCTAAAGGCACTTCAAAACGAGGCGTATAATAAGACAGGTGAGATAGAATATTATAATAGTAACAACATAGCTATTCATATAACAAAAAAGAATGATCTAGATCCACAAATAAAATATCAATCTAGAACTTACGTATTTAATATGGCAAAGCATGTAGCTTCTTTTAAAACTTCTGAAAGTTACAAGACGGTATCAGCGCCAGGTAAATTTACGCTTGGAAACCACCTAGAAAAGTATGATGATAATTGGTCAATTAAAAATATTAAAGAAAATATTGAAATATTAACTGCAGGTAGCATTAAGCCAGGATACGGGATTGGTTTAAACGGAATCACAATAATCGAAGATGTAGATTTGCCTGAGAATGCTAGTACAGCAGCTAAAAAAGAGTCAGAATACGATGAAGACGTATACGAATCAATTCTCGAAAATCTTATTTATGATCACTATTTAAAACTTTATACACATTCAACAACAGGAATTGATATATCTGAAACTTTATTTCCCATCGATAGAGATGTATTATTTGAAGGAACAGTTGATGATGCGGCCAAATTAAATTACGAGGAATTGGCAAGAGAAGTTATTAATAGATACCCAGCAGCAAACATAATTCCGGAAGAAGCACAAAAATTTTATAGAGTTTTTAAATCAATAAGGAATACGTTGTACTTTTCATCAGAATCGCGACTTAAAAGCTGTTTAGCAACGCAATGTTTTCAAAGAATATTCAGTATTCCTGTTTCAGAAAGAGACTTTGTACTTAAAACATCAGAAGATAATATGGACACAACAGTTCTATACAAGCCTGAATCTATACCCGTTCTCACACTAACAAATAAAAAAATGATAAGTGCTAATAAGCTCAGTACTGTAACAGGGATGGATGAGGTACAGCGTAAATCATCTTTTAATGAAATGTTCAATTATAGTCCTGCAAAGAAAATATTGGAATTTAAAAAAGGTCTAGACAGTAACAAGACAGATGTATCTTCTTTTGTTATTGAAGTTGCAATTTTAAAATCGTCTAAAATAGATTAGTATCAATAAGGTTATAAGAGATGCAAAATGATAAATAATAAAAAAAATTTACAAATAATACCTATGAAAAGCGAAATGATGCCAGATGTTAGATCAACTTCTAGGGATATCGAGTCAAGTTCAATAAACAGTGATGTCGAAAAAGCTTTTTTTGGTGAGACACTCCCGGCCAGATCTTTTTTATCTAGAGCAGTTTTCTCTTATGATGTGCCAGAGGTAAAATCGCTCCGGGCTGAATTTGTATATAATTATTTTACTAGAGACGAAAGAGTAAGAAAATTACTCTCTCCTGATGAACAGCTAGTTAATTTAGATGCAGACAATACAAGCGATATATTTTATCAAGTTAAAAATGACAAACTACCCAGATATGTTAAGTTTTCTTTTCAGCCTGCCCTTGATCCTTACGCAAAATCTTTGGCAACAAATTCTGCCACAATAATTAGAGACAATCTAGATAAGCTATTAATAGAAGGTGCCGGCTCTTCTAAGTTCCACACGGGAGTAGAATTACTTGATACAAATATAGAAAAAACAATATATAGAATGCTTTCTGGTTCTTTTACTTTTATAGATACAGTTACAGGAAAAGATTCTCCAGCGTCAGCAGCCTCAAAACTAGAAAAAGAACTTCGCGAATCGGGTGGTCTTTCAGGTAATTCAAAAAAACTTATTTTAGAAGCAATGACAAATATGCAGCCCGAAGGAATGAGCTTTGCAAGATCTGACGTCCCACCTGAAATTGCGCAAACATCAGACGATCCGTTGTCAAAGCAAACGTTTTCTTTAAAGTTTAATAATTTATTTTTTAGTGATATTATAAAAGCAGCTTCTAGAATTCCTGATAAAGTTTTTCAAGATGAAATTGAAAGCTTGCGAGAAGCAAGTGAAGAAATACAGTCAGGAGTAAAAATAGATCCGTTTGTAATAAGTGATGCCGAATTTGAAAATTCTGTGAAGGCAATTGACGTCCGACCTCTAGACAGAATTAAAGATAGTGATATGCTTGTTACTAATCACGAAGTTACACAGCTTGGATATATTATTCAAAGAATTGAAATAATGCCTGACGAATCTGCTGTAAATTTAGAACCACTATTTATCGACAATCCTATAGGTTTATATGCAATAGACAAGAACGTAAGATATGGCGGAACATATGTTTATAAAATAAGAACAGTATCCAAAGTAAAAACTTTGCTAAGAGATACAGATGAAAATGATCCAACATACGATCAGCTAAGCATAGCAGAGTTTTTATTGGCATCAGAGGGAATAACAACATCAGTAACATGTACAGAAAATATTCCTCCACCGCCTCCAACAAGAGTAAGAGCTAGACTAGAGCCTAGACTAAAAAAGCCAGTAATAGTTTGGCAGTTTCCTTTAAATACACAGCGGGATATTAAAAGATTTCAAATATTTAAAAGGCCATCGATTTTAGATGCATATACACTTGTGTGTGAATATGATTTTGACGACTCGATGATAAGAACTGAACCGATCGAGATTGCCAGTAAAAAAGTTTTGTATCGAATTAAATCACCGAAGTTAGATTTTTTAGATTCTAGCTATGTGAAGGGTGAAAAAGCAATTTATGCAGTTTCGTGTGTAGACGCACACGGAATGTCCTCTAGTCTTAGCGCACAAATTGAAGTAAAATATAATAATTTTAAAAATAAGATAGAAACAGTAGTAATAAGTGGAGAAGGCGCCCCAAAACCTTATCCAAACCTGCTTTTAGAAAGTGATGCATTTTCAGATGCTATGAAAACATCAGGTTACGACAGAATGACAGTTTTCTTTGATCCGGAGTATTATAGAGTTGTTAAGAGCGTTAAAGCTAATACAAGAACAAACGCAGCAGCAAACACCGGACCAAATGTTGAAAAAGATCAAAATTTTTTAATAGTCAATCCTGACAAGGTAACTTATAAAATTCAAATTTTAAATATTGATAATCAGAAAGACCAGATAGTTAATATTAAAATAGCAGACAAATCAGGCATACCTAAACTAACAAGCGTTGCAAATATTTCAAAGAGTAACATAAATTTTGAATATGGCGTTGAATAAGTTTTACTAAAAATTTTAGCTAAGTTATATTTATATGCATAAATACATTATTAAAGAGGAATATAAGAAATGGGATTTTTAGATCATTCAACAAATAACATTATTGTTGATGCTGTTTTAACAGATTTGGGAAGACAAGCACTAGCAAAAAATGATGGATCTTTTTCAATATATCAATTTGCGCTAGCTGATGATGAAATTGACTATGGCATTATTCAACAATTCGGTAGAACAGTGGGAAAAGAAAAAATAGAAAAAAACACGCCTGTAATGGAAGCTATGACAGTTGGAAGCTTAGGGTTGAAATATCCGCTAGTGAGTATATCAAATGAGTTTTTGACTCACATGCCAACTTTGACTTTGACATCAAAAACAAATCCAATTACATTTGATAGAAAATCAAACGTCTCAATACTCTCATTGAATATTGAAATTGCTTCACAGACGGGTACAACAATCGAATATGATTTACTTGATCCTGAGGTTTTGGTTGAAATCAATCATTTGTTTTTAGGTATTGTTGGTGAAACACCAGACGTAAGATACACAGATAATATTGCAGTGTATAGAATGCCAACTAGTCAATCGTCAACAGGTGATTCAATTTCAGCAAAAATACCGCTTAGAATTAAATCTTTTGCAACAAGCACGTTCAATACATACAGCGTAGCTGGTTCATCTTACATAAGAACTTATATAAAAGTTATAGGTATTAATTCTGGCTTGACAAAAACTATAGAATGCAGAATATCATAAGGAAAAAATAATGGCAACTTTTAAAACAATATCAAGCGCTGATATTAAAACCACAAGATCAACGTTAAATCAGTTAATAGATTTTGTTGAAGAAGATATATCCGGATCACTAACTAGAAAAAAGTTTAAAGTTTTTGTGACGGGAACAACAGCAGATCCAGGCGTCACTAGCTCTATCTATCAGACAGTTTACGATCAAGACTTTACACTTCAAACATCAAATGAGTTGTTTGACATAACATTGGGTGTGTTTAAAACTTCCGATATAGTTACTAATTCATCTACAGGCACTGACATTAATGACAAGCTTCTATTCCCTAGTAAGTCATTAATGATGAGAGAGAAAGTTGCAGTTTATAATCAGTTTACACAGGATTTATTAGGAGATAATACACAACAGTTCACAGCTCCTTTTGGTAGTGCAACTGATGCTGATAAGATTGATACAGCACTTTTTCTTAACTTTAAAAGATTATTTGTCCGTGATGGAATTAAGCGAGAAACATTTGCAATGAGGATGTATCGAAGCGCATCAGCAGCAGAGAAGGCTGAAGATGGTGCACTACCTGTAGGCGGCCAGAGTAACGTCTTCAATTCTTCAATTAGCGGTTCTATTATACTAACAGACGTAGGCGCTGCTAGCAGTATTGAAAGATCAAGCTTTGGTGGAGATGTGGGCAACATTGTTAATAGTTCAAACACATCAGAAACATTAGGATTAATATTCTATCAAAAAGGTATAGTAGTGCTTGACATTGAAAAAATCTGTTCAGGCTCTCAATTAATAAGCGGTTCTATTAATGCTGTGGGCGCTGCGAGTGGCAAAGTGGTAATGGAAGATAAGCTAATTCCAAACTTTATCGTGTCAGCATCGATGGATGATTGTATAGATCATTTTGCAACCACAAGATTTGGAAGCGGTTCACAAACATTTTTAACTTTTCAAAACAATACACAAATCAATTCAACCTTGATATTTTGTAGAGCTACAGCAGATGAATTTAACTTCTCTTCAAATCCAACTTACACAGATTCTGAAGGTAGAATTGTAGTAATTGACGAATCGCAACAATCAATCCAAAAAGCTTTTTCTTTTATAACAACAGTAGGACTTTATGATGCAAATGAGCAATTGTTGGCAGTTTCAAAATTAAGTAGGCCTGTTGAGAAAAATGATGAAAAAGACCTTACTATGAGAGTCAGACTAGATTTTTAATATGTCCTTTATTAAACTATCACGTGAATTGTTTGAAACAACAACTATCAAAACCAGACCACAGGTACATTTCATTTCTTCTTCAATCGGAGAAATACCTGCGACTGGTAGTGTTTATGTTTCACCTATAAGATCAAAATGTATTCGCAATATTGCTAGTGATAATATCACTGAGGTCAATTTAAAAAAAGATAATATTGCGTTTAACGAGTTAGATTTTAATATTGATAATGTTTTAAGTGATGCAAAAGTAAAAACAATCACATCTGCATCTAAATACTCATCTCCGGGTATTGACATACATAGTCACATGTCTGAGTATTTAGATGCATCAAACAAAGCACCGAAAAACATTAGATTTTCCAAACTTCTTGATATTTTTAGATTTGACACACCTTTAAAGTTTAATTTAAACCATGTTGTTAAACGAAATTTAAACAACATATTATACCCATATCACAAACACAGATATCCAGACTCTGGAATACACTATACAAACTTTAACTGTCTTAATTTTTATACAACAAACAATACTCCCGACGATAGTTGTTTAATCTACCCAAACAAAAATGATGTGTACAACCCATCAGCTGGGTTTACACTTGATTTCTGGATCAATCCCAGGTATGACAATGTAACACCCAGCGCTGAGTTTTCAGCAGGAACAATATTTCACATGTCATCGTCAATTGCTGTAAGTTTAGTTACAGGCTCTTTGAGAGATGAGTATAATCTAGTTGATGATTATAAAATATTATTACAACTTAGTCATAGTGCTGACATTACGCCTGCAAGTATAAATTTAAATAACATTAATGGTCAAAGTGATTTGATATTTACTTCCTCTTTTGCTTTAAGAAAGAATAATTGGCATCATGTAACTGTGTACTGGGATCCAAATTTTAATAATGCATCAGGCAGTATTGGTATTGACAAAAATTACACTGATTTTCATATCCCTTCTAGTTCTATTACAACTAGTAATAATAAAATAATATGCATTGGTAATTACTACAATGGTAGCCCTTCAGTAGCCGAAACATTTTTTAACTCGACAGTTTCTGTAGCTCAAGGTTTAACGCAATTGACTTCTATTTCAAGTGAGCCTTTAAATCAAGAAAGTTTATTAAATCATCCGCTAAATGCAGAATTACATGATGTTAAGCTATTCAAGCGCGCTTTAAACCCGCATGAAATAAACAATCTAGCGATTCAAGGTGTCAATCAAGTCAAGACAACTAAAGAAGGCTGTGATGTGTCAGATGATAGTTTGTATTCTGATCTTATATTTTATGTGCCCCCCTTCTTTTATCCTGACTCGAGAACAAGAGAAGTTATTGTCACGCCTTTTCAGACAATAAAGACAAAGACAGACGATCCTATTAATACTGCGTACTCTTTTGGAGTAGGCGGCAAGATGATAAATTTAGAAAATTTTGTAAGAGAATTTATAAAAGGCGAATACCCGAGATTGCAATCGCTAACCGGTTCTGTTATGACAGAAACTGTATTAAACATAACTGCTGATGACTTTGTCTATAACACCGGCTCACTAAAAAAGAGAAATCTTTCACTGCTGCCATGTGATAATGGTCTGTTTTATCCTGACTATTATCCGCTTTCGATATCTGCGCAAAGTGCTAGCTTGTCTTATGTTAACAATGGAAGTGTAGTAGATTATGGCAGGATAAATTTAGATGACTTGATTCCTGCGTCTTCTTTGTACCCAGGATTAGTTTTCCAAGCTGGGTCTATCTTTGATCAAATAGTTGGAGCTAGCCCGGAAAACCCCGGATCAGCTCCGGGTAGCGTTCTTACAATAGCTCAAAGAACAAGAGATCTTTCCAGTAATGAAACAACTATTTTTGACATATCTAATCTGTATTATGGTAACAAAATAACAGAAGAGACTTTAGAAATATATGATGAAAACTTGACAGGATCAGAAGGCAAGATAAAAATAAAGATTAAAGACAATGGTGCTGGAAGTCTTTACAGGGCAGATTGTAAAACAAAACAAGCAAGATGGAATAATATTGGTGACATATTTTATCATGAAGGTATGGTTGTTTTAAAAACCCCTCACCTGCCTTATTTTGGAAAAGACAAGACAGATATAAAGTTTAAAGGTGATCAAAACATTCACACAATGATATTAAACGTACCTTGTGAAAAAGGCCAGATAAATAGCTCGAGCAATAAAACATTTAGACCTAATCCCCCAACAAATGCTGTTTCTGATAGAGATTTAACAACTGTTTACATTTCAGCAGTTAACATTCATGATGATAACTTTAATATTATAATGAAGGCAAATTTTTCTCAACCGATTCCAAAGACTGAGGAAGATGAATTTATTATCAGACTTAAACAGGATTTTTAATGTTATTATCACTAGACGTATCAACTAGTTGCACAGGATACTGTGTGTTTGACCAGGATGAACTTAGAGACATCGGTTATATAGAACTAAGTAAACATAAGGACTTTTACAAAAAAGCTGCTCACATCAAATCTGAGATATCTAAGATAAATAAAAAGTATAATATTACAAAAATTGGAATTGAAGAGAACTTGCAAGCATTTAGGCCAGGACTAAGCTCAGCAAAAACTTTAATGACATTAGCCCAGTTTAACGGAACTGTTAGGTGGATATGCCATGAGATGCTTAATGTTGAAATAGAATCAATTAATGTTAATTCTGCTAGAAAGTCTGTAGGTTTAAAAATTAATAGAAAATCTGATGCTTCAACCAAAGAACAGGTTTTAGATTGGGTAAAGTTACAAGAAAATGTAAAATGGCCAACAAAGATTATGAAAAGTGGCCCAAGCAAAGGCAAGACTAGAGAGCTGTCTGCTTGTTATGATATGGCAGATGCATATGTTATTGGAAGAGCGTATAATAAAATTTGAAAAAAGATTAATGTTTTGATATAATATACACATGATTACATTATCTCAAAAATTAAATTTAATTGAAGCATGCTTTGGTAAATATTCCCTATCTGGGGACGAAAAAAACGTGTCTATCGCATGTCCTTTCTGTAAAGAAAAAGGAAAAATATCTTCAAAGAAGAAATTATCAATACGATTAGAAAGCGGTGTGTATCACTGCTGGGTTTGCGAGTCAAAAGGTAGAAATATTGGCCGGCCCGCATTTAAATTTGCAAAAAACAAAGATACCGCGAAAAAACTGTCAGATTCGTATGGCGGGTTTAAAAAAGAAATAGAAGAGGAAGAAGAAAAAAAGGTTGAACTTCCTGATGACTTTACACTATTGACAAACTTAAGTTCTCGCGGCATGCAAAGATATCGATATCATATCAACTATTTAAAAGAACGCGGAATGAGTAACGATCATTTACATAAATTCTGCATAGGCGTTAGTAACAGCTATGAGTTTAAAGACAGAGTTATCTTTCCTTCGCATGATGCTATCGGCAATTTAAATTATTTTGTTTCGCGATCTATAAATAGAAAAAATCCAAGAAGATACAAAAACTGTACAGTTTCCAGAAAAGAAGTGATATTTAGACAATTTAATTTAGACTTTAAAAAAGAATTGATTCTTGTAGAGGGCGTATTTGATTTAATGAATGCTCCTGACAATGCCACTTGCATTTTAGGCAGTTGGCTTGGTGAAGACTACCTGCTTTTTAAAGAAATTGTAAAAAACAAAACGCCAGTTGTTGTTTGTCTAGACCCGGATGCCAGAAAAAAATCATTAAATATAGTTAAGCTACTTAATAGTTATTGTGTACCAGCTAGAATCTCACTTCACAAAAATAAAGATTTTGGTGACATGAAAAAAGATGAAGTACAATACTACATAAACAATGCAAAACCTTTTGATTTTGCTCAGTCTGTAAGATATTTAATATCGAACATCAATTCAGGCTCAATGTTTTAAAGGATATACCATGAAGCTAAAAAGAAGCATAATTAGAAAGCTTATAATTCAAGAAATAAATAAAATCAAAGAAGACGCATTACAATCAGGCTTTGATGACCCGGGTCGACAAGATTTGTATAGAAGCATGCAGAATAAAAGATCATGTACAGAGTGTGGGTCAGCAATGTATGAAGGTGAATCAGTTTGCGAACAATGCGGTAGCATGTATGAAATATCTAGTTTGACTGAGGGTGACTGCGGTTGCGGAGGATCTTCTAATAATAGCACAGACAATTCTATAGATGCAATGTATGATTTGTTTGATGTAGGCGCAAAATCAACACAGATTAGTTTTAACGACGCTAACAGTCACGAAATTAAATCCAACAATTACATGGCAAAGCCTTCACTTTATAAAGTTGCAAAATACGCACAAAAGCTTTTAGGAATGATTCCTGATGGTTACGAGCTAGATGATTGGCAAAGAACTAAAATAGCACAAATATCTGATGATATATCAGAAGTGTATCACTCGCTTGACTACGATAAATTTGAAGGCGATCTGTAATGAATTCGATACAATCTCTATTTGATCTTACTAAGGACGACAATGTTGTACCTAAGAAATTTAAGAAAAGAATTGCTAGAGATTGCAAGTTTATTATAGACAGTGAAAAAAATCTACCTCGATTAACATGTCCCGATGTTTTCTCTATAGAGCATCAAAGAGATCTAGACGCAGTAAAGTTTTATTATAGTAATCCTAGTCTTGATGACGGCTTTTTAAATCTTTCTGACAGTTCCGTTGAAGATTGTTTTAATGTATTTTGTGAAGAAATGAGTTTAAATCCTGATTGGAAAAAAATAAAAAATATTCTAAAAGATGTAGACACAATCATTCTTAGACTTAAGTACACCCACAAGCGGCCCCGACCAAAAACATACCTGGTTGATGAGGGAAGTATTTATGAGTCAATTAAGGAATCATCTTCGCCTTCTTTTCCGTCCGGACATACATGTATAGCTTATTTTATAGCTGGCATTCTTGGAGATTCTTATCCTGAATTGATGCCTGATTTGGAAATGTTGGCAGAGTTAATTGGCCAGTCAAGAATAGAAAACGGAAAACACTACCCGACTGATATATCATCAGGCAAAATAATAGGCCAAATGTTATCTGCAATATTTATTGCAGGAACACAAGATAAAAATTATAATTTTGAAAAGTTAAAAAAAGCTGATCACAAAAGCTTTGCAAACTTCTTGATAAAAAAGTCAAACAATCTAGATAATTCAATTACTGCATTAGCCACATTTCTTCACAAGTCTAATCAAAAAGAAAACTTTAATGTACCATATCAAGAATGCATTAATGCGGCATCAAAAGTTTATAGCGGGTATCCTCTCGAATATGTTACTGATAGTGTTTTTTTAAAAACTTTAATAGCACCACTAGTATATTCATATAAGTTTAATGATATTGAAAGCCCTTTTAATATTGTTGCTTTGCACAACCAGATGTTTCCTGAGTGTCTTACAAGAGGTAAACCTGGGGAATTTCGAAACTTTGAACATAATTCCCCGACCGGTCACAAATATATAGATACTAATAAAATTTACAATGAACTACAATATTTTTGCGCGCTAGATTCTTCAAACCCATTCATGAGACACGCATATTTTGAGCATATACATCCATTTTCTGATGGTAATGGAAGGATTGGCAGAACAATTCTTTGCAAAGACATGAATTATAACTTTGAAAGGGTCAATAAAATAATAGGTCATAACTATATAGATAAATTAAACTTGTACTTTGATGCTTTAAGATAGTATACTTGTAATTTTCATGCAATCACCTTATAATTGGTATATAATATAAACATAACAATTAAACAAAAGGTACAGCCATGGCAAAATTATCTAGATCCCAAATAAAAAAAGCCAGAGAGCAAGCTAAAGAAAAAAGGCAACTAGAACTTGAAGCGCTGAAAGACAAAAATCCTGACATGTATGAAGAAAAAGTTATTGAGTCTAAAGAGAAAAAAGACAAGTTAGGCTTTACCAGGAAGGACCGGTCTGAAATATATGATCGCAAGAAAGAAATTAACAAGCCTAAGCCTAAAGTAAGCTGGAACTATTTAGAAGGTGAGTTAGTATACTTACCAAATGGTGAAATCGGTATTATAGTTAACAACAATGCAGTAAACATAGAATTAAATCAAAATCACGCTCATGATATGAAAAAAAATCTAGATAGCTATTCGGGTCAAGTATATGTTGTTACTTCCTCCGGTAATAACTGGTATTACCCAAAAACATTAAAACCCGTTAGATGAAAATCGTGCAATCAAAACAAAAACCAAATATAATAATAAAGCAAACAAAATAACAATCAAGGAGAAAAACATGGATATCAAAACATTCATCAAGTCAGCATCAAACCTACCTGCACATATTTCTATTTTGGCAAAAGGCCCAACAGGTATTGGAAAATCACACATTGTTCATAGTGTCGGTAAAGCGCTTAATATGCCGGTTATCGATAGACGTCTAGCACAAATGACTGAAGGTGATATTATAGGCCTTCCGGAATTGGTTGATGGCGTTACGCGCTTTGCACCGGTAAACTGGTATGTAAGGGCATGTAAAGAGCCTGTTGTACTATTTTTTGATGAGCTTAACAGAGCAACTTTGGAAGTACAACAATGCGCATTCCAGATCGTTTTAGATAGAGAGCTTAACGGCCATAAATTGCACCCAGAGACACGTGTTTATGCAGCAGTTAACGAAGGCAGTGAATACCAAGTTCTAGATATGGATCCAGCACTATTGCGTAGATTTTGGACTATAGACTTAGAGCCTACTGTAGACGACTGGTTAGACTGGGCGTATAGCAGAGACGATATTCCTTCTGTTGTGCAAGAATTTATAAAAACGCATTCAAATTTTTTGCGTCATACTGGTGAAATGGAACCGGGGAAAGTATATCCAAATCCTGCGTCATGGCATAGATTATGTGAAACACTCATTCACGCTAATTTAAATCCTAATCATTATGCTGGAAACAAATCAATGCCGGCACTTTTATTTCCTCTAAGTTTAGGATTTATTGGAAGTTCTGCAACAACTAAGTTTATTGGATTTTTGCAAGACTATACAAGAAGCTTTAGCGCTGAAGATGTAGCAGATCGTTATGGTGAAGTAAAAGACGACATAATGACAATGTTAAACGAAGATAAGAAAAATGATTTAATTGAAAAAATCATGTTATATCTTGATGCCAATCACGAAACCATTACACTTAAGCAAGTTAAAAATATTTCAGATTATGTTAAAGCATGTCCGGATGAAATGATTGTCAATTTCTTTAACTTGATTATGGAAACAAAAATTCTTAATTTGATAAAGAATTTTCATAGACATTTTGGAACGCTAGTAACAAAAATAGTCAAAGCCAGTCCGGAAATGAAATAATAGTTTTATAAGCATGTATTATGCATATGCAGTAATTGTTAACGCATGTAACGGTATGCATAATACGTTATAATAGTATTATAAACATAAAGGAGAAATAATGGAAATTAAAGAATTTAACGGTCATACGATAACAGACAGAAAATTTGATAAATTAATGGTTGATTTTTTACTTGAAGAACCATTTTTTGCATCAATAGTTATGAATTTAAAGAAAATAAAGACGTATGACATTCCGACTGCGGGTGTTACAGTAAAAGACAACTCTTTTGCACTTTATTGGAATCCTGACTTTGTTTCGAGCTTACCCAAGCTTAAATTTTATGGACTTATGAAACATGAATGTTACCACTTGATATACCAACACGTAGTAGCTAGAAAGCAAGATCCACACACACTTTGGAATATAGCAACAGATCTCGCAATTAATTCACTTATTTCAGAAAACTATCTACCAGATGGTGGTTTGATTCCGGGAAAACCGTTAAGCGAAAAAAGTGTGTCAGACTTGCCCGAAGAAATAATTAAAAGAAATAAAAAAATGTCTAAGTTTTTAGCTGATCTTCCAAAGTGCAAGGCTTCAGAGTGGTACATGGAAAAGCTTAAGGAAGACAAAGAAGTCTCAAGCGCTTTTCAAGAAGCATATGGTGATGGAACATCATCAGGTTTTGATGTGCATCTAGATGGTGACGGATCATTAACAGATTCTGATATTGAAATTATGAAAGGAAAACTTAAAGATATTATAAAGAGATCAGCAAATAAAGCAAATACAAGATCGAATGGCTGGGGATCATGTTCAACATTGGTAAAAGATGATATATCGTTAATGTTTGACACCGTTATTGATTGGAAAAAAACGCTCCAGTACTTTTGTGGAACTAAACAAAAGTCAAAAAAATCTAGAACTTTTAGAAAAATAAATAGAAAATATCCTTATATTCATCCTGGGACAAGAGTAAGAAGGACGTCCAGTCTTGCGATATACATAGATCAATCCGGATCTGTTGGCGATGATGGCATTGCAATGTTTTTTTCAGCCTTAGAAGGACTAGCAAAAAACGTATCATTTAAGGTCTTTCATTTTGATACAACAGTTGATAAAGGCTCAGAGTACGCATGGAGAAAAGGTCAGAAATATAGAAATCCTATGAGAACATTAACAGGTGGTACATGTTTTAATTGCGTTGAAGATCACTTTCGATCTAGATCATCTGAGTTTGACGGTTGCATTGTAATGACAGATGGTTGTGCCCCTAAACCAAAAACTTGTATTTCTAAAAGATGCTGGGTATTATTACCAGGATACGAACTTCACTTCACAAAAGAAAAAAGAGATTCTATTGTGAAGATGAGTTAAACAAGGAGAATAAATGAAGATTATTCATATTGCAGACGTCCACTGGCGCGGACTATCTAGGCATGAAGAGTACATATTAGCATTTAATGATTTTTTTAAAAAAGCACGAGATTGCAAACCTGACGTAATATACATTGGGGGTGATATTGTACATAGTAAAACACAAGGAATATCACCAGAGCTAATACAGAGTCTCTGTTGGTGGTTTAATAAGATGGCATCAATATGCCCAGTTCATGTAATATTAGGCAATCATGACGGACTCATATTAAACAAAGATCGACAAGACGCAATCACACCAATCATAAACGCTATAGACAATCCTAACATATTTCTTTTAAAGGATACAGGTATATATGATACGGGTCATCCAGGTTTTAAATGGTGCGTCTTTTCATGTTTTGATGAAGAAAACTGGGTCGATCTAAAACCTGATCCTTCTGATATAAATATCGCATTGTTTCATGGCTCCGTGCGAGGATCACTAACAGACATTGATTGGCAATTAGGCGGCGAAGTTAACTTAGGGTTTTTTAAAAATTATGATTTTGCATTACTAGGAGACATACATAAGCGACAGTTTCTAGATAAACACAAAACTGTTGCGTATTGTGGAAGTACGATTCAGCAAAATTATGGCGAAACGCCAGATAAGGGTTTTTTGTTTTGGGACATAAGAGGCCGAAACGACTTTGATGTTAAATACATACCTGTAAAAAATATTCATCCTTTCATAACTGTTGACTGGCAAGGCGATATAAAGACAACGCTAATAGAATGCAAATATCATCCGCGCCAATCTAGATTTAGAATACGCGCTGATAATTTTATATCCCAAGCAGATGCTAAAAGACTGAGAAAACAGTTAAAAAAGAGTCATAACGCAAAAGAAGTTGTTTTTAAGATAGAGACAAAGTTTGATTCTGAAAAAAATCTAGTCGATCAAACAAATGATAAGGCATTAAATCTAAGAGACTCAAACGTTCAAATTGAATTAATCAAAGCTTATTATGACAGTCATGACTTAGATGATCATCAGTGGGAAAAGTTAAATTTAATGACTAGCCAATATATTGACACAATATCAAAATCTGGTGAAGACAATAGAAATTCCAATTGGACCATCAACTCCATGAAATTTGATAGTACCTTTTCATACGGTAAAGGTAACTATATTAATTTTGATAATTTGCCGGGTATTACTGGTATATTTGGAAGAAATGCACGCGGAAAGTCTTCTGTTATTGGAAGTCTAGTATACGGACTTTTTAATGCATCAGATCGTGGCTCTATAAAAAATCTACACATAATCAACACAAGATTTAGTAGCTGTTCAGCAGACATAGACATAAGCGTAGCAGGAATACCTTATAGAATATCTAGAGAAACAATTAAAAAGCAGACAAAGAAAGATATTTGGGCACCTACCTCTTTAAAGTTTTATAGACTTAACGGATCGGGAGATATTATAGAGGATTTAACAGATGAACAAAGAAGAGAAACAGAAAAAATACTTAGAAAGACAATAGGCACCAGTGAAGAATTTTTAATGACAAGTTTAGCTTCACAGGGAGAGATAAATAATTTTATTAAAGAAAAGGCGGCTGCTAGAAAAAATATCCTATCAAACTTTTTAGACTTGGAAGTTTTCGATAAAATGTCAGAATTGGCAAAAAAAGAGTGCAGTCCTTTAAGAAGTAAAATCAATGTATTGTCATCAGATAACTGGGAAGATAAATACAATCACTGCTTAAGCAAGATTGATGAACACTTATTAGTAAAGGTTTCGTGTGAAAACAAGCTAGAAGAAGTTGAATCAACAATAAAAGAAATGAAAACGAGCATAAGCGAAGAAATAGAATACATGCCGCAGTCTACTGTTGATAAGAAGGAAGCTAGCTGCATAAAGATAAAAAACGATATATCAATTTTAGAAAATAAAAAGTTTGAACTAGTTGAATCTATTAGTGAGCAAACAGCAAAAATTAAAAAGATTGAAAACTTTTTAGTCAATTTTAATTTAAAAGATATAAAAAAGAAGAGGGACGCAAAAAGAAAAATCAGGCAATCTTTGATTGAACTCAAAGGAAATTTAAAACTTGAGAGGAAAGAATTAGATAACATATCTAAATCTGTAAAAATACTAGATCAAGTACCTTGTGGCGACAGTTTCCCAACATGCAAATTCATTAAGAATTCACATAGAAATAAGCAAAAACTTGACAATCAAGAAGAAAAAGTAACTTTTCTATCTGTAAAAGTTGATGACATAGATAACGAATTAAATAATCTATCAGAAGATTACGAAAAGAAAATAGAACAATACAATACAATTCTAAGCAAAAAGTCAAAATTTGTAGATGAAATATCTGAAAGAAAGATTAAAATTGAAAGAGCAATTCAAACTATAGTTAACTTAAAAAGACAGCTAAACACTGCAGAACAAGATTACAAAAACACATTAGTACTTTTTAATTCGCAAGACTCGAGCGAGTTTCAAGAAATACATAATCGCATCAGTCAGCTTGAAAGAGAAAGAAAACAAATTAATTCTAAAAGAGACACTGCGATAAGTCAAACTGCATCATGGCGCGCAAAAAGAGATCTCTACAAAAAGAATTTAGAGGATTATCAGAAAATAAATAAAGATCTTAAACTTTATGACATGTTTATTCAAGCAACCTCAAAAAGAGGAATTCCAGTTCAGCTTCTATACTCACTATTACCAAAAATTAATGCAGAGATATCAAAAATCTTACAAGGCGTTGTCGGATTCACTATAGAGTTAGAAGCAGATTTAAAAAGTAATGCTATGGATATCTATATAAACTACGGTGATAGCAGAAGAATTGTTGAATTAGCATCAGGTATGGAAAAAATGATGGCATCGTTGGCGATAAGGGTTGCATTGATTAATGTCTCAACGCTTCCTAAGACAAACATGCTGATAATTGATGAAGGTTTTGGTGCGCTAGATGAAACAAATCTAGAATCTTGTAGTAAACTACTAACATCGTTTAAAAAATTATTTAAAAACATTATAATTATTTCTCATATTGATGCGATTAAAGATATTGTAGACAATACAATAGAAATAATAAAAGAAGGAGTAGATTCACATGTATATCAACCATAAAGTTATTTTTAAAGATTCACTATCTCAAAGTAATGAATATTTTTTCTGTTCGTTGTGCAAGTTTACATTAACATCTTTATTAGACTTTAAAAGTTCAAAAGATTATGACGGTTCTTGTAATGATTGTTACTTAACTTTTATAGAAGCAAGAAAAAAAGAATGGAAAGAAGGGTGGCGACCTGATAAAGAAACTCTAGAAACGCATATTTATAATAGAAAATGTCAGTTAAACCCTGAGGAGAAAAAATGAATTTAGAAGAAACTAACATATTAGGAAACATTATTGATCCAACATATAAAAATGCATATGACAGCATCGGAGCTTTTAAGGTACTTCCAAAAATTGTCTCTGAAGGCCTGCTAGAAATAACTGTCATGACAGTTGTTAATTTGTTGAACCGATCTGAAATGCATGCAGAAGCTAAAAAAGCTCAAGATCAACTAAACAAAGCATGTGATGTTAGTCTTAAAGAAATTAAAGATGAATTTAAGATAGCAGCGGGTCGAGTACTCAAGACTAAAAATATAGGTGAAAACCCATCTGTAGAGTTAATAAATATGTCTGCTTTTTCACCAAAAGGTACTGCGCTAGTAAGAAATGTCTATTCGTTTGAGATTAGTTAATGGCAATTAAATCTAGCATTAAATCTAGGCAGCAGCAAGTTCAAGAAATAATTAAGTGTGGTAAGAATGCTAATTATTTCTTTGAAACTTATGTAAAGATACAGCATCCTATGCGCGGAATGATCCCGTTTAACATGTATGACTTTCAAAAAGATTGCATTGATGATTTTAATGAACATAGATTTAACATAGTTCTTAAATCTAGACAACAAGGATTGTCGACACTGGCTGCAGCATATTCTGTTTGGCTAGCTATATTTAAAAAAGAACAAAGTATATTAGTAATTGCCACAAAACTTAAAATTGCTCAAAACTTTATTGTAAAAGTAAAGTCTATGCTAAGATCATTACCTAAGTGGCTGATACTCCCAGAAATGGTATCAAATAATAAGCAAGAGATCGTATTTAACACTGGCTCACAAATAAAAGCAATTCCAACTTCTGAAGATGCTGGACGTTCTGAGTCGTTATCACTACTCATTGTAGATGAGGCTGCTTTTGTAAGAAATTTTGATACTATATGGACGGGTATATACCCAACACTATCGACAGGTGGGCGTGCAATTATACTGTCAACGCCAAATGGAGCCGGCGGCCAATATTATAAACTCTATACACAAGCTGAAGCAAACCTTAATGAATTTAATGCAATAAAAATCCCATGGCACTTCAACCCTGATTATGATCAAGCATGGTTTGACAAGATGACATCAAACATGTCAAAAAGACAGATTGCTCAAGAATTTTTATGTGATTTTGCTAGCAGCGGTGAAACGTTTTTAGATGATGCTGCTATAGAATGGATGAGAACCTGTATACAAAAGCCTATTGATAGAGCTGGCGACGACAGAAATGTTTGGATATGGAAATATCCTCTCTCAGAACATGACTATATAATGTCTGCAGATGTATCAAGAGGCGATTCAAAAGACTACTCAACGTTTCATATAGTTGACTGCAATACAGGCGAAGTTGTTTGTGAGTATAAAGGTAAAATAAGGCCAGATAACTTCGGTTTGCTTTTAAATGAATTTGGCATAAAATATAATAAAGCATTGCTGTGTCCAGAAAACAATTCGTACGGGTTTGCCACGATACTTAAATTGATTGAACTAAGATACCCTAGGATTTACTATAAGCAAAATAAAAAAGCTGCTTATATAGGTAACTACGTCCCTCCGTCAACAGCCGATCAAGCTGGCTTCAATACAAACGGGAAAACAAGAGGTACGATTCTTGCTAAATTAGAAGAAGTTATAAGAAATAAGCAAATAATATCTTATTCTTCTCGATTTTATGAAGAATTAAAAGTTTTTACATGGCAAAGTGGTAAAGCACAAGCAAAAAGAGGCTTTAACGATGATCTAGTAATGAGTCTTGCAATAGGGTCTTGGTTATATGATGCTAGTTCTGACTATAGCAAAGATTCAAAAGCTGTCAATCAAGCAATGATAAACGCATTTAAGGTAGAAAGAAAAAGCTATCAATCAGAAAGCAGTGGCAACGGACTAGGGTCACCGATCTATAGATCAAATGGTGATCAAAATAAAAGAATTGTTAAAACAGATATTAATTCTGCAACAAATCGCAGTAATATACCTAATGATATGTTATGGGTTCTAAAGTAAGGAAATAAGTAATGGCAGACAAGCAACAAGGAAGTTTATTTGGTAGACTTACTCGACTATTTAGGTCCGGACCGGTGGTCAAAAGAAATGTTTTAAAACCAATTGATAACAAAACATCAACAGCGTTTGAAACTTTTAGAAAAAACCAGAGTCAGGTATACAGTGCTGCTATGTCTGCATACGGTGCGTATGACAGAATGGCCAGATATGCAGACTTTTCAGAAATGGAGTACACACCGGAAATCGCGAGTGCTTTAGACATCTACGCAGAAGAATCAGTAGCAGCAGACGAAAACGGCAAGACACTTCATATATACTCAGAAAATTCAAAAATCAAAGAGATCTTAAACGAATTGTTTTATGATACACTAAATATTGAATTTAATATGACTTCATGGGTAAGAAATTTAGTAAAATATGGTGACTTTTTCTTATTTAATGATGTACATCCCAAGTACGGTGTAATAAACGCATATCCGCTACCCATAGCAGAGCTAGAAAGAGAAGAAGGGTTTGATACTAACGATCCGATGGCAGTTAGGTTTAGATGGGTAACACAAGGTAATCAGATATTAGAAAACTGGCAAATTTCTCATATGCGACTTTTAGGTAACGATGCATTCTTGCCATACGGTTCTTCAGTATTAGAACCTGCTAGAAGAATTTGGCGACAATTAATTTTATTAGAAGACGCGATGCTAGTATATAGAATAGTCAGAGCGCCAGAAAGAAGAGTTTTTAAAATTGACGTTGGTAACGTCCCTCCAGAAGATGTACAAAACTACATGGAACAGGCTCAAAGCAGTCTTAAACGTTCACAGGTTGTCGACAAGACAACCGGTAAGGTTGATCTAAGATATAATCCGCTTTCAGTTGACGAGGACTATTTTATTCCTGTTAGAGGCGCTGATTCGGGAACTGCGATAGATACCTTGGGCGGCGGAACTATGGCCGGTGAAACAAATGATGTTGAGTATATTCAAAAGAAATTATTTTCTGCTCTTAAAATACCTAAAGCTTATTTAGGCTATGATGAAGGCTTAGGGGCAAAGGCGACGTTATCCCAAGAAGACATAAGATTTAGTAGAACCATAGCAAGAATACAAAGAACAATACTTTCAGAAATGAACAAAATTGCGATAGTTCACCTTTATTGCCAGGGTTTTACTGACGAAGATCTTCTAGATTTTGAACTTAGACTTTCTAATCCTTCTACAATAGCACAACAACAAAAACTTGAGCTTTTTAGAACTAGATTTGAAGTCGCCGGTTCAGCATTACAAGTTCCAGGTATAGTTGATAGAAAATGGGTTCAAAAAAATATATTAAGACTTAATGATGAAGAAGTTAAAGCTATCAGATCGGGATTGGTTTCTGACAAGATCGGAGATTTAGAAATTGAAGGAACTCAATTGCAAGCGCCTGAAGGTCCTGAGCTAGGGCCACCAGATACGATAGGCGATGGTGGCCCTCAATTGCCCGGGCTTGATTTAGGCGGAATAGGCCCGGGACCGGATATACCGGGTCTTTCTGAAGAAAATAAACTTTCCATATCAGATGAAAATGCCCCTATTAGGGTACAAAACATGATAAATAATGCTGCAATGATCAATGAAGAAGATAAAGAAGAATTCAAACTAACAGAATTTGAATCATGGCAAAAGAAAGCACAGCAAGATTATAAAACAAAAAGAAAAAAAGCAAAACATAAAGAGGATGCCGGTACTGAAGACATAATGTCTTATAAGGGTAATAAAGGAAAATTTGACGCTTCTGGAATGCCTCGACATATGTCAGACATGAAAGCATTAATTAACCCAGTGAGAAATTTAGCAAAAGATACGATGTTAAATGAAGAAGAATGGGATATTAGTGAATACTTAGATAGTAAGATAATACAAAACGCTAAAATGACATCAAGGTTAGAATCAACACTTAAGAGGTTTGATGGTAAGTTTGGTAAATCACTAAAGCAAAGTATAATCTCTGAGAACAATTCATCAGGGGAAGACGATGACAAAGCATAATAAAAAAAGAAACATAGGTATAATGTACGAACTACTGTTAAGGCATATATCTACCAAATTAATTGAAAATGATAGAAAGGGTGCATTATCTGCAACCAGAATTATAGAAAAACGTTTTAGTAAAGATACAGAATTGTATAAAGAGTTTCGTCTTTTTAATGCATTGGCAAAGACAACAGTTCAAAATACAGAAATAGCCGCGGCAATTCTAACAGAAGCAAAAAACGCAGCTAGAAGATTTAATAGAAATAAAATTGAAAAAGAAAAATCAATGTTGATTAGAGACATTAACTATAGTATTAAAGATAGATCGTTTTATTATCGATCAATCCCAGAGTACAGAGAGTTGGCAAATATTCACAATATGATTCAAGAATGGCAAAAAGGAGATACATCTGATTTGAAAAAGATGGTAATTTTAGAGCAAAGCGCGCTAAATCATCTTATTAAAGAAAAATCAGACTCAAGTCTAGATATTTTAAATACTTCAGCTAGTGAAACTAATTCTGATGTTCTTGTTGAAAAAATAATGATGGAAAAAATAAATAAAAAATATACAGATTTTTCATCATCACAGAGAGAAATATTGCAAAAATACGCATTATATAGTAATGATAGTGACAAGCATGAAAAGCTTAAAAAATATTTGAACACACAAAAACAAATATCACTAAAATCATTAAAAAGTTTTGGCACAATAAATGAAAATTCATATTTATCAAAAAAGATCGATCTTGTTAAAAATAAAATTATAAATCTAGATGTCGAAGTGCTTAATGATGGTACGATAAGTAAGTTTTTAACTTTAACAAAATTAGTTGAAGAAATTAGTTTAGGGGAATAAAAATGACAGATAGAAAATTATTAACAGAATGGTGTCCAATTAGTATTGACAAGCAGATGCTTAAAGAATCAAAAGAAAAATACGGAAAGGTATTACTAAAAGGCATTATACAAAGAGCTAATACACTTAATCAAAATGGCAGAATATACCCCAGAACAATTTTAGAACGGGAAGTGATTAATTATCAAAAACTCATTCAAGAAAATAGAGCACTGGGCGAATGTGACCACCCAGAATCATCTGTTGTTGAACTTAAAAATGTTTCGCACGTAGTAAAAGAAGCTAGGATGCAAGGTGACAACGTCTACGGTGTCATAGAGTTACTTGATACGCCTAGCGGTAAAATTATACAGTCACTTATTGAGAGTGGCGTAACACTAGGCATCTCATCACGTGGCGTAGGTTCTACACAAAGCCAAGGCGATACACAAATAGTTCAAGAAGATTTTCAATTAATCTGCTTTGACATGGTTTCCGAACCTAGCACCCCAGGTGCTTTTATGATGAGTGAAGGTAAGAAAATATCAAATTCTGAGCTTAACAAATCTTTTAACAAATCAGATAGAATAAATAGAATGTTTAATGACATATTAAGGTGGGAAGACTAATGGCAGATAAATTAACCAAAAACGTTATAAAAGGTATTGTTAAAGAATGCTTAATAGAAATCTTAGCTGAAGGTTTGAATTCTGAAGCCAAGACATCGCGTTCGAGCGCAAAAAAAGCCAGAACACTCAAAGAAGCGATGTCTGTTTCAGAAAGCAAGTATAGCAGAAGATCAAAAACGCCCAAATACTTAGATAACATTGACAATGACAGTGAAGTCAGTAAGAATATAAAAAAGAACAAAAGGCTAGATGAGTTAGCTTCAAATATTACTAACGATCCTGTACTTGCAGAAATGTTGGCTGATACAGCACATACAACCCTCCAGGATCAATTAGCAGCAGATAGTAAAAAAGGTTTTACACCCACAGGTTCTGGTGATACTGCGCAGCGAATGGTAGAGAGTAATAGTCCTGAGAAATTGTTTGGGGAAGAAGCTTCTTCAAAATGGGCATCTTTAGCGTTTGGATAACATTTTTTTATTTTATAAATAAGACACAACTTAACCTAGGCGATAGTTATAAATGCAAAGTTAAGTTGTGTTTTTATTTTAACAGGAGAAGATATGAAAAGAGTAAGAAAACTAACACCTGCAACGCTTAAAAGAATAATTGCAGAAGAAAAATTTAAACTTAGAAAGTTGCAAAATAGAAAAAGTAAATTATCAAATAAAAGAATTATTGAATCGTATTTAAAAGTTATTAAACTTCTTAACGAATCAAAAACAAAAAAAAGATCTGATTTAAAAAAAATAGAAGCAGTAAAAAATACTCTTAAACAAAAACTATTAAAGAGGTTATAAGATGGCTGAACAAAATCAAATCATTGTAGAACCTGTTGTTGCAACAGGTGCAGCAAAAGGGTCTAGAAAACAAGATAATTTGACATCATGTTTCCCCGGATCTCCAATTTATGCGCCCGGTGGTATTAGCAATGAAGAAAGAAAACAAATGTATGCAAAGCTAGCATTGGAAGGCGACGTTGCAGTTAGCGGAGGCCCCCTGGCCGGCCCAGGTAATGGTCTTAATAGTTTCAATAGAGACTTTGTTGATGCCCCAAATTTAGAAGACGTCGATGTGACTACACATAATCTGCCTTCACCTTATATGCCGAATCCGACATCTCCCGGTCCAGGAAGTATTAATGCTGCTGACAAACCGGCATACACAGGCGACGTCCCAGATCAAGATTTTAATATAGAGTTTGGTTCCGGAAAAGGTGGTACTGTTTCACCAAGTGAAACTGCAAAAGAAATTAGCAAGCAAAGTGTATATCTATCTTCATATATCTCGGGTAGATCTTATGCAGGATCGGACGGGCAAGCCTAAACATGTCTTCGTCTGGTGCACATGCTAGAAACATAGGTCACGGTTACGGATCTATAAAGAATGGACCGCTAGGCTCAACTAGAGCAATGTATAACAATGCATTAGAATCAGAAACTCTAGAACCTGTACCTGAAGATGTAAATGACGTAGATGATTTTGTAGAAGATTTAATCGCAAAGAAAATACATGGAGATGGCAATACTGCTATTAAGATGGAACCGCAAAGAAGTGACATGAATAGCTTGACAACCGGTTATAGAAATGAAGGCACGCATACAACAACTGCTAGATCAACTATTTCTCCTTTTTCCCATAATCAGTTATACCCAAATGGAACAGGGCCTATAATAGGTACCGGTGGCGCTAATCAAGCATTTAGCACTACGGGTAATCAGATGTTTACTGGTGATGAAAAAGGTTGGGTTGGTCCTCATAAGTTATTGACAGATACAGAAGATGACAATATAAAGAGTTTAGATGACATATTAGATCCTATTGAAAGATCGTTTAAAAGATATCAAAAGTCATTAAAGCATACTTTATATAAGATTAATGAGTGTTTGAGAGATAATTAACTTTAGTAAAGATACTTATAAGTATAAAAGAATTAACAGGAGTAGGACATAATGTCAAGCAAACTTTTTGAAGAAGCAATTGCCGATGCTAAAAAGCTTCGCGAAGTTGCTGAAGATAATGCCAAAAAGGCAATATTAGAAGCAGTTACACCTAGAATTAGAGAATTCATCGAAGCTCAATTAATAGAAGGCGACGAAGAAGACACTAATAAAAACGAACTAGACGCTGAAAAAGAAGATATTGAAGAAAAAGAAGAGGTTGTCTTGGATGAATCTGCTCTTAAAGCTTTAATTAATCTTGTTGGAGGCGAAGAAATACTTTCTGAATTTGATCTTTCATCTTCTTCAAGTGTGGTTCAAGAATCTGTTGAGAAGACACTTGGTGGTCTTTCAAGTTCTAACAGAAGAAAATTGCAGCAAATTGCAAATAAATTTAACAAAAAAGCAGATATTTTAGAATCGCGCAATATAAATAATAACATTGATTTAAATCAGGAGAAAACAGAAATGTCAAACCGCGAAAAATTTTATGAAGTTGATCTTCAAGCACTAAGAGAATCCATTGAAAAAGAAATGAGTGATATGGATGAAATGGATAATGATTCTATGGAAGAAATGGATGATGCATATGAAGCAGATGAGCCTATGGAAGAAGATGACATGGACGCACTGATGAATGAAATTCGTCTTGTTCTTGATTTAGGCGATGATATCGAAATTGATAACCTACCAGAAATTCTTAAAGGCATGGCCGAAGAAGAAGAAGAAGGTGAAGATGCAGAAGACGCGTTAGAACTAGGTGAAGAAGAAGGTGAAGAAGACGAAGAAGGTGAAGATGCTCCAGAATTACCAGATCTAGAAGGGATGTTTGATGAAGAAGGTGAAGATGCAGAAGATGAAGCTGCTTTAAACGAAACCTTTGATATCGATCCTCGCATGCTTCGTCAAGAATTAGCTCGAGTTAAAAGACAACTCCGTGAAGGAAAAATGGATCATCACTTTGGTGGTAACGGCGGTGCTAAGGCAGGCGTCGATGGATCATATGGCGGAAAAGGAAAGAAGAACGCAGGTGTTAAATCAGCATTTGGCGGCGGCAAAGAAGGCCAAGATCCTTTCGTCAATCCACCACAAATTAACAAATTAAACGAAGCAATTCGAAATCTGAGACGTACAAATCGAGCTCAGTCTGAGAAACTGAATAAATACAGAGGAGCTATTAATACTCTTCGTGAACAGTTGGAAGATCTCAATTTATTTAATGCTAAATTACTTTATGTGAATAAGCTACTTCAGAATAAGTCACTTAATGAATCTCAGAAAAAATCTGTAATCAAGGCTCTTGACGAAGCAAACTCACTTAGCGAAACTAAAGCATTATATAAGTCATTAACTGAATCTCTTTCTTCAAGTAGGAAAGGTACAATTAATGAATCAGTGAGATACGGTAGTTCATCCCGCACTACTACGTCAGCTAGCTCAAGAAAGGCACAAGGTTCTAGTGATCTTGGACGCTGGCAAAAACTTGCGGGACTTAAAAAATAACTTAATTTCAATTGTTTATAGGAGATATATAACATGTCTAGAGAATTTACATTAGGTCAACTTACCGAGGGCATCCGCGATAGAAACGTGGGTCAAGACGGTAGCCGACTTATGAACAAATGGACACGAACAGGATTGTTACGTGGCCTTCAAGAAACCAAGCGCGAGAATATGGCTCGTTTGCTTGAAAATCAAGCTGCTCAAGTACTTAGAGAAGCTAACACAATGGGTAACGGATCTGGTGGCGCAGGCGCAATCGATGGTTTTAGTAACATCGCATTTCCAATTGTACGCCGTGTATTTGGTGGTTTAGTTGCTAATGAACTAGTATCTATTCAGCCAATGAGTCTTCCAAGTGGACTTCTTTTCTACTTAGACTATTCTTATGGAAGTCAAGTAGGTGGTGAAGATGCCGGTTCTGCAGGAAGTACACTCGGAAACGCAGCTTTAACAGGAAATACAGCAGCTACTTTTGAAAAAGGTAACTCACTTTATGGCTCACCAAGTGGAAACAGTATTCAGTCAGGTGCTGACGCAATCGGCGGTATGTATGACTTAGCTGGTTCAACATATTCAAAAGCATATGTTACTGGTTCAGGACACGCAATCTCCGGTCATGCTGCTGGACAAATTGCTGCAGCACACGCAACAGCTGCTGGTGCATACCATGCAACAACTGGTGTTTTTGCGATTGGTAATCAGATTGAAACTACAAATAGTAAAAACTTGGCGCTATTGCAACATGATCCGCAAATTATTGCTGATATTGTTGATAACAGCACAAATTATCACTTTGTAATTGCAGATATATCAAAGCTAACTAGCTTTGACAAAACACTTGTTAAAGGTGTATCACTGCTTGATTCAGCTGGAGGAACTAGTTCCGGTGGTATTACTAAAGTTAAATCTACTATTCAGCAAGGTACGAACGTATTAAACGTACGTAGACTTAATCAATTAGGATCTTGGGATGGATCAACATGGACTCAAAGAACATCAGCCGATTCGGCTGCTGTGGACGTGCTGTTTGTTTGTCCTGGTACTGTTAGTACCTCAGCTGATGCATTATTCACCGGTGGCATTACAATTGTAGCTTACCCTAAAGCTGACGGTCTAACTGCCGAGGGTGGTACAGGTGGTGTTGTTACAATTCCAAGCTTTGAGTCTAGCTTCTCCGGATCTGATCCTACACCAATCATACCCGAGATCGACATTAAGATCGAATCTATTGCGGTAACAGCTCAAACACGTAAGTTAAGAGCTCGTTGGTCCCCAGAACTTGCACAAGATCTTAATGCTTATCACTCTTTGGACGCTGAAGTTGAATTGACTCAGATTCTTTCAGAGCAGATTGCATTAGAAATCGATCGTGAGATTCTTAATGACCTCTTGGTTGAAGCAAAAGGTGCAAACTTCTTTTGGTCACGTGCGCCAGGTAGATTTGTTAACAAAAGAACAGGGGCAATTCAAGAATTAGCTTCTTCTTTGTCAATGAGTCCGACTTTTACTGGTACAGTTCGCGAATGGTATGAGACTCTTGTTGAGACCATTATCGACGTTGCTAATGAGATTCACAGAAAGACTCTTCGTGGAAGTGCAAACTTCATCGTAGTTTCCCCTGAAGTCGCGACAATCTTCGAAGCTTCTGTACTTTACAAGCCTTCAATTAAAATTGATGGTCAAGGTCAAGTTGCTGCCCCATTCAGTCTTGGTGCTGAAGCTATTGGATCACTTACTAACAGATTTACTGTTTATAAAGATCCTTACTTCCCACGTAACAAGATTCTTGTTGGATATAAAGGTGGTTCTTACTTAGAGTCTGGATACGTCTATGCTCCTTACGTACCATTGATTGTTACACCTACCATCTTCGCTCCAGAGGATTTCACCCCAAGAAAAGGTGTTATGACTCGTTACGGAAAGAAAATGGTTCGTGCCGACTTCTACGGAACAGTTACATGTTTAGATATGGAAATTATCTAAATCTAACGCCTTCGTGGTGTGTATAGTTAAATGAAAGGCGCTCTTTATGGGCGCCTTTTTTGTTTTTTATGATCACCCAATAGATAAAGTATTATAAAATGTGTATTTTTTGTATATACTGATACTGTTTACTAAGAACAGATCTACACAGTACACAGGAAATGATATGAATGGAACAACTTATGCACTGCGGGCAAGCCTGTTAGCGCAAGCTGCGCAAATTTTAACACACAGATATCATCAGGAATATGAAAGAATTAGATACCTTTGTGATCGGGATGCAATTGTCTTAAAGACAACTGTATGGCCTACACTACCATCCACAGAAAACATTATTTTAGAGGCAGAAAAACTTTATAAGTTTGTACAAACAAAATAAAACCTTATATAATGTAACAAAAGAAATAATTAGGAGAAATTATGCCTCGCAAAAAGAAACAAGAATTAGTAGAAGAACCCGAAGTTGTTGAAACCCCCCAAGAAGAGGAAGTTTTAATGATACAGCAGCCTGAAGAAATATCTCCTGCTGCAATGAGACTTCAACTACTGGGATTATCAAAAGAAATACTAGAGCACCAGTCACATCTATCATGGGAAACAAATACCAAGTTTATCGACGTCTCAATTCCCGGCATTATTGAAGGTGCCAGAGAGTTATTAGACTTTATATACGAAGATTATGAATAAAATATTTAAATTTAAGTGATATTTAAATTAATGAGGGTGCTTTTAAAGCATCCTTTTTTTATGCATGTGTATATTTATATAATAAAAGGGAAAGTTATATGATTGCAATTCTGATTGGTTTGGTAATACAAATAGCATATGCTGATGAACCGGCTTTGCTTGATGATGAAAATGTAGGTAAAACAATTATTGTTGAAGCCCGAAGAAATATGGTTATTTATGTAGAAGATCCGATCATAGATAATGTAAGTAAAAAAATAAGTGATGATATAAATGACGCGTCAATTGCTGGATACGTAAATTCACATTCTAGACTAGGTAAAGTAAAAAATCAAAGAGGCATATACGAACCGGTAACAATGCACACAGAAAGAATTGAAGTATACGATGCTGATACAATAAACTATGCATATGAAGATTGCAATTATAAAAAAGATGCATTAGCATGTGCTGTAAAGAATGATCATTACTTAGTTCGAACAAATATTAGTATTAATGATTATGAAATAGTCGTGAGAATGACGCTATATAATTCTAGTGCACTTATTGTTAACACATCTTCCAACGGGTCTAAAGAAGTTGTAAAGTGGATCAAGCAGCAAGAAGTCAGATCAAATTCTGCAACAACCACACCGACAGTAGTTCAACCTAGTAACGTTAACTGTGTTGGTGCAAATTGTATACCGGTTCCCGTTAACCCGCAGATTAATTCAGTAACAAACATTGATAAGTCTAAAGAAGATCTACCTTTAAGGTTTTCTATACCCCCTAGACTTATTGACAAAAATCTTCATCAAGCCTCAATAGGTCTTTTTATGGGTGTTAAGTTAAATTAATATAACTTTTCCATGACCCGGGTTTTCTGTTCTCAATATACTCAAAATCGTATTGATGTTCATATGCTTCTTTTTCAAACGGAATAGACATATAAGCATCGTGGTTGTCCATTCCTTGCATCCTTCCTTTAAGCCAATACCATACATATAGAACATAAAAAGGAATGATCCAGAGCTCACTTTGTTGCTTTAAATGAATCTTTTCATGGTTCATGATAACAGGATGATCACAAGCTTCGTTAATTACTATAAATGGGTATAATGTAATGGCGCAGACGTCTATGTAGACAGAGAGCACTTTTGTGATTAGATTTGACTTAATAATAATAGGCTTCATAATATTTCTATATTCCTTTAAAATTTTTGTTTTGACGTTATAATTATATGTATTAATTAATAATTTCATAGGAGAAATAAAAATGCCCTCAAAGAAAACAACAGCTGTGCCTACAGCAAAAAAGCCCGCAGTAGCGAAAAAAGAAGTTGCAGCAGTTTCGCATGACCACTCAGAACTTAAGTCAGATATTGATAGTTTAAAGAAAGAAGTTGCTATTTTAAAATTAGCGCTTGCTGAGTCAATTATTGCTCATGAGAAATCAGATGCACAGCTTGCTGAGACTTTAGAATTGCTTAAGTTAAAAGTTGGCGAGACTAACTCTAAAGAATTATCAGCTAGAGATCCTAGAGTTGATAAGTTAATTTCAAACATTAAGCATAATATTGGTTATGCGCAATTAAGATTAAAATATAAAAACAAATAATCATTTGTTGTAATTAAATGCATTCTTAAGTAATATATAATAGTAGGCCCGACACATTGCATAAAGCTGACCTCGCCAGCGTGACGGAATCTTGCGAACAAGTAAACTCTAAAACAAATCTAAAAAATAGGAGAAAATTATGCCAGCAATAGAAATCACAGACTCAAAAGGTCTGATTCAAAAAACAGGATCAGGTGTCAACTGTGCGTCAACAGTTACATTTACTACTAGTGACATACGCGTAACTAAATTTGATTTAGGTGCACAAGTAAGTTTAGATCCACAATCAGACGGGACAATTTTCTCCGGCGCAACCGGAGAAATTAATCAATGGGGATTTAGATGTGGTAATACACTAGCAGTACATGCTATTGGAACTCAAACGCTTTTAGCACCAGCATTAAATGTAGCAGGGTTAAATGTATCAGGCGATCAAACAAATAATGAAGGCTGGGCTATTCGAGGTAGATCAGTAGCAGCCTTAGGCAAACTAAACAAAGACTATTTTACAGTAGGCACATCTCCAGCATTCTTTATGTCTGTTAAGTTTTCAATAGAAGATGTTTCCGGGTTTGATGATATTCGATGCGGCTTTGCAAAGGTTGAGGCACACAACGCCAGTCCAGACGCATTAGATGAGCTAGCTGCACTATCAGTAGTTTCAGGCGATATTAAAACCACAACAATTATTAATAATGCCAGTACAGTTGTAACAGATATCACATCTGGCGGTGGCGACGGCGCCGGAAACTGGGCAAATGGTGGAACTCATACACTTAAAGTTATGGTATCTGCAGCAGGCGCAGTAACATATACTATTGACGGAGTAGCAGGCACTGGTGCTGTAGCTTATAGCTTTGACGATGCTGAAGTTGTAACGCCATACTGGTTCCACAGACACGACTCCGACGTAGGTGGCGCGCTGATTTGGAAAGAGTTTGAATTTGGATTGCAATAAATACAATAAGCTCTTAAAAAGTATAAATTAGTTAGTCTAATAATATTTTAAAGACACCCCTTGTGGGTGTCTTTTTTTATGTTTTCTGCAAACGAGGTTAAAATCTATGATCATTTACGTTCGCACAGGTATATTTAATAAGGTAAACTTTACAGGAGCACAGAGATGTCAAAACTAAATCGGAAACAACTACAAAAAATGATTCTTACAGAATTTAAAATGATCGGTATGACTGGAATGCAACCTTTCGGAAAAGTCGGTGCATTCTCACAAGACATAGGACATGTTGGAAGTCATAAACACGGATGTGACGCATGTGGAATGAGTCCTTGCGGTTGTGATGAATACGAAGATGACATGCCTAAGGATAATGACATGGATGCACTTCTTCCAATGCACACATCAGACGCAACTCCAATGATGGGATCTTCAATGGGCAATGTTTCTCGTGAAGACTGCTGTGCAGCTGTTATGTGCCTTATTGAATGTTGCTCTTGCGAAATAACAAAAGCTGCGCTCATTGAATGCTGTGAAGATATCATGAGCGGCGACTACGATAGATAGTTTAAATTTTAGGAGCAAGAAATGAAATTAAATAGAAAAGCAATAAGAAGACTCATTAAAGAAGAGCTAAGCTTAATTGCAGAAGCTAGCAATGAATTGCGTGCTCTTAAAGAAAAAGCAGCCATGCTCACAAAGCAGATGAATGATCATGTGTTAGATATGGGCGGAGAGAACGAAGCATACGCGTATGGATATCTCGGCCCGATGGAAACAGAATTAAGTAGTATATATTCTAAAATCTATCAGATAGAATCTCAACCTGAGCAATTAGCACTACCTTTAGAATATGATGAACAAAGTTCTGAAGACTTAGCACCTGATCAGCATGACAGTTATATGGAATATGTTCGAATGAATGCCCGAGATCCGGATGAAGATCGAAATTATTAACCAAGCAAGAAAAACAAAATGAAACTATCAATAAGCAAATTGCGAGCTCTAATATTTGAAGAGCTAGAAAGGCTTTCTTACGTCAGCAAGGAAGACGGGTTTACTTACGGCATTAATCATGTGAGCAATAAGGATCAAGCTGCAAAAGATATTATAGGACATACATGACTGACTCATGTCCGGAAGAAGGGTTCTTCCTTAAATGAAGTTGGTGAAGTGATGTGGCATTCATTGAAAGAGAATGGTGATATTAACTTTTATGACGTAAGATGGTCTGGTGGTGCTATTGAGACTGATATTCCTGCAATATTGCTTGAAAAAGTAAAAGATTCAGATAGTATTGACGAACTTCACGAAAAGCATGGCATTGAAATGCACGAAGAAGGGTCTGCTATTAGCGAAAGAAAATACAAAAAATACAAAAAAAAGAAAAAGAAAAAAACTTCTAAAAGAAATTTAAAAAAGCTATACCCTTATTTTTATGGCTACAGAGATCATGACAATTATTATGAACCCGGCATAGAAGGTGGTATCGAAGCCGGCTTTGACGGCGGAGGCGAATAGTTTCTTTAAAATTAGACAGTCTTGTTGAGTTTGCATATATATTAATAGCGAAGATTTTTTAACTTTAAGAGGATGCAGCATGGCTACATTTGCTCAAATTACTAATCCAACTCCGTTTGGATTTTATGATGCTGAGGGTGATTTTATTACTGAGGCTGACAATATGGTTACTTTTGTTAAGCGTAAGATGGGTGATGATATTCTTTCTGTCGAGCTCACAAAAAAGCAAATATTTGGTGCATTTGAAGAAGCAGTATTAGAATATAGTTCAATTCTTAACCAATTTCAGGCTAAATCTCAATTAGTTAATTATTTAGGCTTTCCAACTGGAAGCGATGAAAAACCTCATATGGAAACAAATTCGCAAGAAAAGTATCCTAGAGATAACCTAGAATACTTGACAAGATTTGCGGAACCTTATGCTATGGAAGCAGGTATCGGAGGCTCTTACAATACAACATCTGGGTCTATTACTTTAAAACCCGGACAACAAGACTATGACATTTATACAGAATTAAAAAAAGAAGACGGTACGCTAGTATTTAATAGTGCAAAGGGTAAAATAAAAATAGCCGAGGTATACCATTTTAATCCGCAAGCAGCATATAGATTTTTTGATACAACATCAGCAATAAATTATCTTAATAATGAATTTAGTTTTGAATCTTTTACGCCGGAAACAATTTTTTATGTGCTACCAGTCTTTGAAGACATATTAAGAGCTGGCCAGCTCGATTTATCAAACAGAGTAAGAAGATCAAACTATAGTTATAGAGTGGAAGGTACAAAAATAAGATTGTTTCCGTGTCCTTCAGGAAGACAAAATAAGATGTGGCTTAGAGTTAGACAATATCCTGATCCTAATTCACCTTCTTACAAAGACGCAACAATATTTGGCGTTTCAAATATGGGCAATCTACCGTTTGGTAACATACAGTACAATAAAATTAATTCAATTGGGCGCCAGTGGATTAGACAATTTACAGTTGCATTGTGTAGGGAAATATTAGGTTTAATTAGATCAAAATTTGGAAGTATTCCCGTACCGGGTGCTGAGGTTAGTTTAAATGGTACTGAATTGATCAGTCAGGGAAGAGAAGATAAGGATAAGTTAATAACAACACTCCGTGAAATGTTAGATACTATGACTTACGACAAATTAATAGAAATGCAGGCAACAAGAGCAGAAAATATGAATAAACAGCTAAAGTATGTGCCAATGCCTAATGGTTCAGCAATATTTCTAGGATAAAATATGAGTAGATTTTTTATTACGCCAAGAGAGATTAATTTTATTAACGATATTGCAAAGGAGTTGGTTAAAGATGTCGTCGGTCAAAAAATCTATTACTTCCCAATAAGTGAGATCAAGTCAAAAGTACATGATGTATATGAAGAATCACCAGAAAAGATATTTGATAACCCTATTGAAATTGATTGTTTTGTAAAATATGAAGCACCTGCTACAACAACCGATAGATTTGGATCAGAAAAGTATTATTCTGTCGAAGTCTACATACAGTCTCGAGACTTATTAGATAAGAAGATAGAAGTACTTGAAGGTGATTTCTTCTCATACGGTTCAGTATTTTTTGAAGTCACACAAAGCCCAAACGCAGACGTTATATTTGGACAAATAGAACATGGACGATATATTTCAGTAAAAGCAAAACAATCAAGAAAAGGGCAGTTTATTTCAAAAGTTTTTGGTCCAACATCAGAACAGTACACAGATGCAGACGCAGTTCAAGAAACGTTTGTGCAGCAAAGAGGGCAATCTGAAAATAGCGAAGGGAAAACTAACGACGTAAGAGATCTTCAGAAAAATGGAGTTCTTGAATCACCTTTAACCGGTCCTAGGGAGGTTTCACCTAAGGGTGACGAAACAGGCGCAGGATCGTCTTTTTACGGAGATGATAAATGAGTACTAAAAAAGGTGATAAAGTTATTAAAAAGTTTGAAGGTGATAATCCCCCAGAAGACTTTGATTTTCCAAGTATTGGAATAGAAGATATTGATAGAGCAGTATTTAAGTTATTTGATGCAAAATTAAATTTTCAAACAACGCAAAAAAAAGAATCTAAAAAAGTACCAGTTGTTTTCGCTTCGGGCGAAAGATTCGCACTTACACGTAGAAAAAATCCTATAAGAGATAAGAACAATGCTTTAATCTTGCCTTTAATATCTATAATAAGAAACGACATAGACTTTTCTGCAGATCAAAAAGGAAAAGGCACAGCAATTTCTTTTAGAAACCAACCTTCATACACAATTAAAAAAAGATTAAGCAAAAAAGATAGAAATTATCAAAATGTTATAAATAAGATAGGTTTAACAAATCAAAAAAATGTATCTTCTAGGCGTGCTTTTGTACTTAACGATATTGTGCCCGGTAACGTTGCTAAGAACGACGAACAAGCTTCTAGGAGGAACGGTAACAATATTAGCTTTTCTTCGCAGGCAGGGCTTATAAACCTAGATGCTAGTTTAGGAAATAATATTTTTGAAATAATTGATATTCCATATCCAGAATTTATTGCAATAACTTACGAAGTAACTTTCTGGACACAATATATTCAACAAGCAAATCAAATGATGGAAACACTTATCTTTAACTTTGACGGTCAAGGTCAAGAAATAGCAATGAAAACAGACACAGGCTATGAATTAATTGCTTTTTTTGAAACAAGCTTTACAAATGCATCCAATTTTGATAATTACTCAGACGATGAAAGAATAGTCAAAAATAGTATTAGTCTTACGATACCGGGTTATATACTTAATCCTAAAAATCCTGGACTTCCTAATCTTGCGCGATCTTATTTTTCAGCACCGACTATTGACTTTGGATATCAAGAACCATTTGCAAAAATAGTAGAAAATAATCAGCCAGAAAGGAAAAAAGATATGTTTAAAAAAAATGTACTTCAAGACTTAACAAACCCTTTAGAGGAAAACAAAAGAGGCGACTTGTCACCAGTGATCGAGGAAAGAATCGTCAACCCGTTTACTGGTGAAGAAACCATTCAGTTTTCAAAAATCAGACACAGAAATCAAAGAAAAGGAGAAACTGTAGGTTCTTCTTTAATAATTAAAGATATTGAAAACCAGAATGAGTAAAATAGCAGTTTTTTGATAAGGAAGAAGATAGTTATGAATATATTGAGGAGTGAATAATGAAAGAACAAACATTCAGATCACCCGGATTTTTTGAAAGAGAAATTGATCTAAGTGCAAGAGAAACAACTATTGAAGGCGTCCCCGGTGGAGTTATTGGGACTGCTGAGAGGGGCCCTGCTTTTGTGCCTGTGACAGTTGGATCTTTTTCAGACTTTGAATTTAAGTTTGGCACCTTGGATCCGGATAGATTCGGACCTTATGCAGCTGATGCTTTTCTTAAGCACAAGACTGCTTTAACATATATTAGAGTTTTAGGAGCAGGCGCAAACAACTCAATTGCAGATATACAGACAACAGAATTAGCAGGAACTGTTAAGAACGCCGGCTATGTTATAGAAGGTACACTTGCCGGCGCGCCAGATACATTAGGTAGGCATAGAGGCGCAGTTCAATTTATTGCTGCAACACACGAAGTATTAGCGTCTGAAGAAGGTGTTGGAGATTTAAGATTTACAGACAATAATTCTTTTCCTGATCCGCTCGAAGTAAATCTTGTTCGTGCTGCAATTTTTCCAACAACAGCTTCACGAATAGAAATTTTAAGCCACGATGCTAGTTATTCTGGTACGTCTACAACTAACGACGTCGCAGCAATTAAATCATACAATGGAACAGATATACAAGGTACATTTAAACTAGTTATATCGTCGTCACAAGGTGCTTCGTTTTCATCTGACGAAGGAAAACCTGGAATAAAGATCGTTACAGCATCACTTGATCCTACCAGCGAATACTATGTTGCAAAAGTTTTAAATACAAACCCAGATAGATTTGAGGAAACACAGCATTTCCTCTATTTAGATTTTCCAGTTGAATCTGAAATTGCAAAAGTAAAGCATGACCCATCAGCTGCTACAAATTATTCTGTTATTATAGCATCAGGTTCAGAAGGAACTAGTGCAAATAGCGGTCTTTCAACTACGTCTTTTAGAGATCTTTTTGGAAACTTTAAAACAAGATATCAAACAGCTAGAACAACTTCATTTATATCACAGCCATTTGGTGCAAACGAATACGATCTTTTTCACTTTGAAGCGTTAGATGACGGTGAAATAGGCAACAAAAGAGTAAAAATTAGTATATCAAACATTAGAAGATCAACGAATATAAAAGATCCGTACGGTACTTTTTCTGTTCTAGTTAGAGACCTTCGAGACAATGACCGGGATATGAACATTCTTGAAATGTATTCCTTGTGTACTTTAAATCCAGCCAGCGACGATTATGTAGGTAAAAAAATAGGTGACATGAAAGCTTACTACAACTTTGATGCTGCCACTGAATCAGAAAAAAGAGCTGTTGTATCTGGTATGCGACCAAACCGGTCTTCATATGTTAGAATAATAATGAATTCGGCTGTAGAAGATGGATTAATTCCAAAAAGTTCGCTTCCTTTTGGGTTTAGAGGCCTACCTGTTCTTAAGTTAAATGACAATCTAACTGACGGTACTGCTGTACTTTCCATGGGTTCAAATCGTTCACGACTATCATTTGTTGCGGCGGGTACTGCGAATGATGCACAAATAACACATTCAATCGTACCTCCGATTCCTTTTACTTTTAAAGCTACAAAAGGAAAGGTTGCATCCAGTCCAACGTTTACAGGACAACCAGGCTCTTTAGAACTTTCAGATAATAGATATTTCTGGGGTGTTAAAACACAAAGAATAGGATTAACTGGAAGTATTGGTCAGCCTGCACTTTATCCAAACGGATACGGTGGGGTCAATAAAATTATTGAAAGTTATTCAAAGTTACTAGGAATTCAAAAACTAGACACACTTGTTACAGGTTCGGGTGCAGATGCATTTAATAATAATAAATTTACTTTAGCGCGTGTGTGTTTAAATAATCAGTCTGACGCAACAGCAAATCTTGAAGATGCACTTAAAAATGAAATAACAGGATCTGCAAACGAACATATGAGAGAAGCAGCATATATTAGAAACGCAGAGCTAGTTTCTCCAAACAGCACAGTTGTTGATGTAGGCTTTACGCGAAGATTAACATTTGCTTCATTGATGGCATCAACAGAATATAAATATTTTAATAGATTTACAGATTATCTTAAATTTACAAACATTATGTATGGTGGGTTTGACGGTTTAAATATTCTTGATCGTGATATGCGACTTATGAATGACAAGGCGAGCTCAAATGATTCAGCAGCCGGCGGAAAAGCAGCTGGATCTGACCATGGGCCTCTTAAAATATTTAATTCTAGTAACGGTACTGGATATACGTCAGGTCAAGGTGATGACAATAATATTATTTCATCTTATAAAACTGCTGGAAAGATTATAACTGATCCGCTAGCTTCAAGAGTCAATGTTATTGCAACTCCGGGCATTCGTTCCAATTATGTAACAGATCATATAGGCCAATTGGCAAAAGAATATAGTAAAGCAATATATATAATGGATATCAACGCATACGATGACAATCTGAACACAATATTTGATGATAGTACAACAAGACCAAATGTTAGAAAAACCGTGGAACAATTTGATGGTCGTGCTATTGACAACAATTATGTTGCAACATATTTTCCTGATGTTATTAAAAACGACAGAATCAATGGTGATGCAGTCAATATGCCGGCGTCAGTTGCTGCACTAGGTGCATTAGCGTATAACGACGCAATTGCATATCCGTGGTTTGCTCCTGCAGGATTTAATAGAGGCGCACTAAATGAAGTTATTAATACAGAAGTTAGATTAAATACTGAAGATAGAAACATCCTATACGAAGCAAGAATTAATCCTATTGCAAACTTTCCTACCGGTCCTTTTGTTATATTCGGACAAAAAACACTTCAACAATCTAGATCAGCACTTGACAGAGTAAATGTTAGAAGAATGCTCCTAGAAGTAAAACGGATAGTTTCTGATATTGCAAATAGAATAGTATTTGAACAAAATACGCCTAGCACAAGAAATAGATTTGTTGCAGAAGTTACGCCAGCTTTATCAAATATTCAGGTTCAACAAGGTGTTGATCAATTTAGAGTAGTTATGGATGCATCAAATAACACGCAATTAGATGTTGAACAAAATAGACTTAACGGTAAAATAATATTAGTACCAACAAGAGCAATAGAATTTATTGCAATGGATTTTATTATTACAAATTCAGGTGTTAGTTTTGAGTAATATATATAATTATAAGAATATAATCGGAGAATTTAAATGGCAGAATTAACATTCAAATCAGCTGGAGTCAGCACAAGAGAAATAGATCTTTCTGGTCCAACTCCACAAACTCCTCAAGGTGTCCCAGCAGGTGTCATCGGTACATCAGTTGAAGGCCCAGCATTTGTCCCCTTGACATTTGGATCGTTTTCAGACTTTGTTACAATTTTTGGCGCTACTGACGGTAAAAAGTTTGGCCCTCTTGCTGTTAACGAGTGGATGAGATCATCACGAGCTGGAACTTATATTAGAGTATTGGGGATTGGAGACGGAAAAAAGAGAGACTCGGGAACAGGCATTGTAACAAACGCGGGATTCTCAGTAGGCGACAAAATAGTTCAAGACAGCGGCTTCCTAGGTAACAACCCATTCTCAAATGAGACAGCAGGTGTTAAAGGTCGTACATATTTCTTAGGCACATTCATGTCTGAATCGAACGGAAGCACAATCTTTTCTGAGGCTGGAATACAACAAGCAAATACATTTGCAACTAGAGTTGATGCAATTAACTTACTAGTTGGTGCCCAGAATAGTGAAGTTCAGATATCTATTCCTCACTTTGGTGTTCCTGGGCCAGGTGGAGCAGCAGCGTTATATATTAAGCTAAATACCGGTGATTCTACTGGCGCTGTAGCTCAAGCAGCTGGATCAGCTGCTGCTAGAACAATTGGAGTAGGTACAAGCGGATTGACCTTATCAACCCCATCTGTTGCTAATACAGTTAGAACTCAATTGTTAGCGCTAATCAATACAGGCGTCGACCAAGCATTAACAACACAGGGTGCTGACGTTGCAAATCTTATAAGTCGTATTACATTTGAAGAAGGCACGGGCGACGGAAAAATTACAATAAAGGCAAGAAACCCAGGTTTGGCGGGTAACGGCGCATACGGAAATCCAATTCGAATTGATGATACTGGTGGTACAATGGCAAATGACGGTGCATTGTCTGGTGAGGCCGGCGGCGCTGTTCCTATTCTTCGTGGTGTTCTTTTAGCACCAAGTGGCGTTATACTACATCTTAGTGGAAACAACATGGCTGCACCAGGCGCGCCAGGCGTCACAGACACTGCAATTGCTACTTCTGGTGATCTTATGGGTCGAAAAGGTGGTGTAACCGGTTCAGTTGACTTATCATCACAAGACTTTGTTATGTTAATGAACGGTTTCAAAGGCGATGCATCAAATCCAACAATCGTAACAGCATCTTTTGATATGACTTCAACTAGCTATTTTGTCGATGTATTTAACAAAGACCCACTTAAGATAGAAGAAAAAGGACACTTGCTCTACGGACAATACGATATATACCCAACTGTTGCAAACGTGACGGGTAGCGGCGCACTAACTGCAGGATCTGAAAACAGTGGAAAACTAGATATTGCATTCTTATTAACTGGTTCTCAGGTAAGAGGCGGAGCAACAACTGCTGAGCATGCTGATTATGAGGACTTTCAAGACAGATTCACACATGCAGAGTCACCTTTCGTGATATCACAAGGTTTTGATTCCCCAGGCGGGTATGACCTTTTCAAGCTTGTTGCATTAGATAGTGGTGAGTCGGGCGGACAAAGATATAAGGCGTCAATTGAAAACTTAGTATATAGAACAGAAGCGTATGGTAGCTTTGACCTAATTATTAGAAAGTTTAATGATACTGACGATGTCAAAAAGGTTTTAGAATCCCACAGAGGTCTTTCTTTAGACCCGGGTGCAGACAGGTATATTGGTAGAGTAATAGGTGATCAGCATATATTCTTTAACTTTGATAATGATCTAGAATCTCAAAAACTTATTGTCGATGGTGTTCATCCAAGCCGGTCTAGATATGTTAGGGTTGAATTATCAAATGCATTAAAAAAGAAAGAAGTACCCAAAGAAGCACTTCCGTTTGGATTTAGAGGGCCTAGACACCTTAACTCTAGCGGTTCATTACTGTCAGGAGACAACGGATCTGTTTACGCGACAACTGATTTAATTCAACGTGTTGTTGAGCCTCCCTTCCCAATGAGAAAAAAGGTCGCAAAAGGTACAGGATTGAATCAAGTTATAGATACCGGGTTATATTGGGGTATGAAAACTGAACAATTTACAACACCTTTAGATCCAAGTAAAACAGCAGCATTTGACGAGTCTATTCGAACTTATAGCAAACATTTTCCAAATCATAGAAAGTCAGTAACACCTTTTGCTATTGGAAACAATGCTGGAGCAGCAGACTTAACTGGTGGTACAGTTTTAGATTGCGACAGATTTAACAACAATAGGTTTAGTTTAGAAAAGATTAAGGTTATAACCGGTTCAAACACCAGAGCAAATCCAGGTAGTTGGACTAGTGCTGAATATATGCGTCAAGGAAGTATTTCTGCAGATGAAGATGCAAAAACTAGAAAATTTAAAGCGACAGACTTGCAAACAGTTTCAAATAGAAAATTTGCCAAGTTTACCTTGCCTATGCAAGGCGGATTTGACGGTACAAACATTTTCAATAAAGACAAGTATGAGTTAACAAATAACGCTGTTAGACGAGAAATGGTAGATACAGCGCAGGGAGAGACATCCGGTCCAACAGTTGCTGCTTATCGTAAAGCTGTAGATGTTATGGGATCAAAAACAGATGCAGAGATAAAATTACTTGCAATCCCAGGTATCCGGCATCCTTCTGTAACAGACTTTGCAATATCTGCTGTTGAGTCTAGATTTGACTCACTTTACATCATGGATATTGAAGAGCGGGACACAGTAAATACAGTGATTACTGCGTCAGTGCAAAATCCTCACGTATTAAATACAGTTAATGATTTTAAAAACCGCGTTTTGGACTCTTCATTTGCAGCTGCATACTTTCCTGACTTAACAACTGTTGATCCGGAAACAGGCGCATTTGTTCAAGTCCCACCTTCAGTTGCTGTACTGGGTGCTTACGGCTTAAATGACGTAGTTGGTCATCCATGGACTGCTCCTGCTGGTTTTTCAAGAGGCGCATTGTCTTCTATAGAAATGTCATCTGTTACACTTAATAGAGACAATTTAGATGATCTTTATGATGCAGATATTAATCCTATCACTGCATTTCCAGGCACCGGTATTACGGTATGGGGACAAAAAACATTACTCCAAGGCGCATCTGCATTGGATAGAGTTAACGTTAGAAGGCTGCTTATTGATGTTAGAAGAAAAGTTAGAAATATTGCTAATACTTTGTTATTTGAACCTAATAGAGTAGAAACTTTAGAAAAATTCTCTGCGCTTGTTAATCCTATTTTGCAAAGAATTCAATCACAAAGTGGTGTTGATAGGTATAAGGTGGTCATTGATACGACTACGACTACGCAAGCTGACGTTGAAAACAATACGATCAGAGGTAAAATATTCTTGCAACCTACAAGAACAGTAGAATTTGTAGCTTTAGACTTTGTTGTTACAAATGCAGGTTCAGAACTTCTTTAATCTAATAAAAAGTCTAGTTGAATAATATATAAGAATATCTCAGGAGATTTAAAATGGCAGAAACACTATCAGTAACAGACATGCTACCCAACAAGTTTGAACCTAAAAGAAATTATAGATGGGTTCTTGCTATTGAAGGTATTGACTCATTTTTAGCTAAGACAACAAAACGCCCTGACTTCACGCTTCAAGACATGAAAATAGACTATATTAATAGTTATCGTAAAATATCTGGAAAGCTTGATATGGGTGATATATCTGTACAACTTCATGACCCGATTGCTCCTAGTGGCGCGCAACAAGTTATGGAATGGATCAGAACGCATTATGAGTCTGTTTCAGGTCGTGCAGGTTACGCTGACTTTTACAAAAGAGACATTCAATTAAAACTTTTGGATCCAATTGGAACTGTAGTTGAGTTATGGGATATAAAGGGTGCGTTTATTAAGCAAGCAAACTTTGGAAGCTTAGACTATAGCGGTAATGAAATAATGATGATTGATTTAACTCTAACATTTGACAACTGCGTTTTACAATTCTAGTTTATAATATAATTTACCTTTACTAGTAAATTTAAATCCTTACAATTCTATGTAGGGATTTTTTATTTTTATAAGAGGAAAATATGTCAGAACTATTTGGAAAAGACATGTCACAGCATGTCATGAAAAGCAACGTAATGAAAGACGAATTTGGATGGGAAGTACCGTACGAACTAGTTCCAATCCCCTCAAGAGGTGTAATATACGATCCGGATTCTGATTTGTATGGGCTAGAATCAGTCCAAATAAAAGCAATGACTGCAAAAGAAGAAGATATTCTAGCATCACAAGCGCTTTTAAAACAAGGCACAGTCGTAACAAACTTAATTAGATCTTGTGTTGTTAACACAAAGTTTGATCCTTCTGATATGATATCTGGTGACAGAAACGCATTAATGATTTCTATTAGAATTACTGGATACGGGCCTGAATACCCTTATACGGGTGAATGCGAAAGTTGTTCTTATAAAAACAAAGCCACAGCAAAACTAGATAATCTAGGGATTAAGCGTTTAGAAATACCTCCTGTGGAGAATGGCAAAAATGAATTTGAATTTTTTCTTCCAGTTACAAAGAAAAAAGTAACTTTTAAATTTTTAACTGACAAAGATGATAAAGATAGAGCTGCCGCGGCAAAATTTACTTCTAGGCATTTAGAAACAAAAGTTGAAAACAATATAACTTCTTTTTTAGAATACTCAATATTATCAATTGAGGGCATTAGAGATAAGAACAAAATTAAACATTTTGTAATGAATATGCCGGCATTCGATTCAAAAGCCTTAAGAAAGTTTATAAATAAAAATGAACCGGGCATGGATATGTCACACAGTTTTGAATGTAAAAATTGTGGGCATACAAATGAAATCAAACTTCCGATTACTTCAGAGTTTTTTTGGCCCAGTACATAGCTGGAGGGTTAGTTTCTTAGAAGAAGCTTTCGTGCTCCAGCGCCACCTCAATATGTCATATTCAGAGGTGAAAAATCTACCGGTTGCTTATCGCAAGTGGTTTATCACCCGTATAGTGCAAGATATTGAGCAAAGAAACGAAGCAATATCTGGCAAGCAGAATCAAGATGCGGGTCATGAAAATATGAGCAAACTCAGAGAATATGAAGATATGTTGTCAAAGAATTCTTGATGATATATAATTAGTATTATCAGGAGAGGTAAATGGCTAATTGGTGGGAAGAAGAATCGTCAGTTCAAAACATGCTAGAAGGTGCTTTTAAGAAAGCATTAACAGACTATGGTGTGGCCAAATCTGGAGAGTTTGTTCCGGATAACAGAGACCAAACAATTGATCCGAGTAAAATGAAAGATGATAGGTCGTCGACAGAGTCTAGACAAATCGACACATCAATTAATCTTGATTCCGAATCAACTAAAAATATCGACAGTCAATTAAAAAAACAGATGACTGCTTTTACAAAAGCTATATCTTTACCAGCAAAAGCAGTTGAGATTTATGACGGAAGCCTTGAAGCACTATCAACTATGGCAACACCGGTGCTAGATCAGTATAATGCAATACAGGAAGGATACGGTGGTTTAAATATCGATCTAGACAAAGCTACCGGCTCTTCAAAAGCAGTCATAGATAGATTAGACAGTATGCAAAAATACTACTACGATGTTGGTAATTCCGGCACAGATATGGCTAAAAAACTAGGCTTTTCTAATAATGCTGTCAGTGCTTATTTCGAGGATGAAGCAGAAGCATTTAACGAGTCAGAAAGAGTTCTAGGTCGTTTAGTTGATCAACATTCACAGTATATTAATCAGTTAGACGAAGAAACTCTCTACAAATTACCTTTATACTCAAAAGCACTAGGCATCTCTTCTGCAGATGTTGCTAAAAACATTGAGATTCAAATCAACACTACAGGTAAAGCCCAAACTACTATGCTAGATGACATAGCAAAGTTTTCACAAGGATTAGCAAAGTCGACCGGAGTACCTTTAAAATCAATTGCTCAAAACGCTGTGCAGATAACAAATGATACGCAGCGAATGGGTGATGTGACTGCAGAAGAAGCAACGAGAATAGCAGCAACCTTAGGACAATTAGGACAGACATATGATAGCTTTACCGGTGTTCTAGACAAATTTCAAGAGTTTGGATCATCTGCAGAAACAAGCGGTCTAATATCTCAAATCACAGGCGGCGCCGTTAACTTAGATGCACAACAATTAATGTATCTAGCATCTGAAGAACAAGAAAAATTCTTGCCTGAATTGAGAAGAATGTTTTTGGCAGGAAACTTTACAAAAGAAAAATTCGAATCGCTAGGAAAAGCTGAACAAAGGCAAATGGCAGCCGGCTTAAGCATGGGTAGAGAGCAATTTAGAGCCATGTTGGACACAAGTAGAGAGTTTGACGAGCATGGGTTAATTGATGAAATTGATAAAATCGCAGCTGATAAAACTCCTGCTGCACAGGCGTTAACAGATCAATTGGAATTAGCACCAAAGTATGCTAACGATTCAGCTAAGGCTATAAATTATATGAGAACAAGAGCTCTTCATCCGCTTAAGCAAGATCTGCTTAATGCTTCAGATGAATATTCTAAGCTTAATGCTAATATTAGAGATAACATAGATTTAACTGATCAAGTAACTGCTGTGGAAGGTATGAAATTTGCTGTTCAGACTCAAGGCGGTATTGCTAAGTCAGCTAGCACAAAAATAGATACTGAAACAAGAATAGGCGTACATGAATTTCTAGAATTATTGACAGAAGGAGCTAGTGCAGTTTCTGAAAAACAGAATCCTTCTAAAAATGCTAGCCCGTCTGTTCAAGCACAAGTTCCTCCGACAGTCGCTAATACAACTTATGGAAGCAGAGCAGCTGCTTTGCTAAGCAAATCAGGAGCTCTTTTTGGTAAGAATGCGGCAATTACACCTGTTCAAAATACTACCGGTGGCACAAACACAGCTCAACCGGTATCAAATGCTGACAGTAATTCAGCTATTGTTGCAAAACTTGAAGAAGTTGAAAGTACAGCAATACTAAACGCATCGACAGCTGGTACCAACAATGAAGAAACAAACAGAAAATTGGCGGAACTAACAACGGCACTGACAAATTATAATCAAAATACAAATTCTAATAAAGAAATAATACTTATGGTAAACAAGTCTGAATTAGGTAGGATAATGTTAGATGGTGAGTTTATTATCGCCGGCGAGCCGCAAAAAATTGTTAAAACAGAAACTAAATAAGGAATATAATGAAAATCAACATAGACGAAATAAAAGAATCATTACAAAAAACAAAAAATTATATTGCTACTGATCTTAGTGAAGAAGAAGAAAAAGAGATTAATATATTTATAGAACAATTAGTTTCTAATTTACAAAAAAAAGTCGAAAAAATTAATATTAAAAATCTAAGTGAATCGATTAAACAGTATATTGAAGAGAACGACAATGTCTAGAGAGACCTTAAAAGATTTTTTTATAAAAAATGCAATACCTGAAGATAGTATATCTTTTTCTCATGATTCGGAGCCTACGCCTGACGGTCTTGGTAATCTAAATTCTTTACATTTAGGCGGTAATGAAGATATTAAAATAGATCCTAACTCCGGACAAACTTTATTAGACTTAGACAGTGCTGACCCGGCAGGAATACTTGGTGACTACTTAAGTTTTTTATCTAAAGAAGCAGATCATGTATATCCTATTAGCCCGGGAAATGAAGCCTCAGCACCAACAAATAGAGGCGAGTATCTAGCAATATCTAGTGAGCATGGCGCAGAAAAAATATATATAACGCCCGGTACTGAATTGGCTTCAAACTTTAATGTCTACTCTAACGGACAATTTGTAAATATTAAAGATGTAGTAGATAAAATAGGTCTAGACAATGATGAAAACAGTGGGCATAAACTTTTAAATTCAATTGAAGGTACCGGTACAAATGACTATGGAGAAGTAACTCATCAAGAAGGTGAAGATAACAAGGTTGTACAAGCTGTGCACAATGAAGTATTAATCAAGTCTAGATTTGGTAATATTCCAAACAAAGAAATCTTTGTAAGTAAAAACGAATCACAGGATACCCATGATCAAAAAGAAAAACTTAAAATTAACAATAAGTTTGGTTCTCATTCTCATCTAGATGAAGAAACACTAGTCAGACTAGAACAGCTTAAAAATTTAGGTGCTAGTTTACTAATGAAAGTCAGTGGATTTGATAATGGTGATACCCCGGGAGAAAGTTTAAACCCAGAAGAACTAGAAGCTAGTATGGTGACCGGGGAATTAAGAAGTAGCTTAATAAAAGGCAGACCAAACGAGATTGGTGCGCCAGGAATTCAGGCGGAAGCTTATCGAGCAAAAAACGCAACCGGGTTTCCACAAAAAGAAGCGTCAGATGAGAGCATTAGAGCTGGAAGAGGTGAGGCTATTGGTCATGTAGACACTAGAAGTTCTTACGGCGCAACATATAATTCAGGAATGCATTTTTCAGGTAAAAATCATAAACTTCACAAGTATCAAGCCGCATTGTCTCTTTACGCGCTTGATGAGGTATCAAGGCGAATTTACAGCAGCATAATTAGACACTTGACTAGTATAGCAGATCTAAATGGCGATGTATACAGTAAAATTGAAGATAATTTTAATGAATTTCTTCACGAGCCACTTTTAGGACATGCAAGAAAACTAGTCAATTTAAAACTAGATTATATAAAAAATTCTGTATTGGTTCCAACTAGATATCCTTACAAGTCTAGTTTCGATAGAGGCCTAAAAGTTCTATTCGGTATTGAATATGTAGATAATACTGCCAAAAGGGAAAAACCAACAGTTGAAAGTATAAAAATATCAAAACAAGTTACATCGTCACCTGGTTTTTGGCTAGCTGTATCTAGATCAGCAATTAAGTCAGCAAATCAAACATTTGACAGTTTAGATCTTCTTAGCCAAACTGATATAGATTCTGAAAGTATAAATAATTTTATATCTGCCATGGCCTCAAATAACATTATAAGATATATGAATGCAATTGCAACTGTGGGTGATGCATCATTTCAGGCATATGGCGGCGGAGATATATCAAATGACGCATTTTTTAAAAGATCTAGAAACGTTGATTCATTGCCGGATTCACCCGGGACAAGAGTGGGAAAGAGCAGAAAAGATAATGGTTACAGGCAAAACCAATTAGCTTGGTCACAAAATGATGTACCTTCTGCATATTTATTACCACTTAATCCTATAAGAGCAGCAGGAAGATTGGATAAAATAGTTTCGGGCCCTAATCCTTTCACAGCAATGGTTGGTTCTGAATTAGTTGATCAAACTTATTTTTCAAAAAACATGGACGGGTCAAGTAATAGAATACCAAAAGAGGTAGTAGAAACATTAGAAAACAAATTAGATGCTGAATACGTACCGTTTTATTTTCAAGATCTTAGAACTAATGAAATTATATCTTTTCATGCATTTTTAGATTCACTTACTGACACTATCAATCCCAACTATAGTACGTTTCCAGGCTACGGAAGACTAGATCCGGTAAGAATATACGAAAGTACCACTAGAAGTATATCAATAGGCTTCACAGTTGTTGCAACTTCTAAACAAGATTTTAACACAATGTGGTATAAGATTAATAAGTTTGTAACTTTACTCTATCCACAGTGGACAAAAGGAACCATGGTAGGCCAAAGTTTGGAGGGCGGAGTAACTAGCAAGTTTCTTCAACCAAATACCCAAGTACTGGGTGCATCACCGTTAGTAAGAATGAGAGTAGGTGATATAATAAAATCAAATTATTCAAAGTTTAATCTAGCTAGAATGTTTGGAATTGGAGATGGCGATGTACAACCTCTACCAGCAGATAGTTCGCCTGCTGCGATTATAACAAATGCATTTGATTACGAAGCACAAAATGTAATAAATAAAATAAAAGATTACAGTGTTTCATTGTTAGCACTTGTGTATGGATCTCCAATTCAATTTTTTAATTTGCAAGGTACTAAAGACCAAGCTGCCAAACTTGGCAGTTTTGGACAAAAAGCACTGTCGGGTCTTAGCTCAACAGCAACAAACTTTTTAAAAAATGGTTTTGTCAATCCTTTGACATTGGGTTTCGTTTTAAATAGAATAAAAGATCCTAACGTAGAGATTAATTCAGCAATAGCTGGAAATAAATTTGACAAAACTACACCTGCTCAGAATGCCGGCCAATCTATAGCAGAATCGATTGGCGATCAGCTTTCAGGTCCACACAAAAACTATACTGTTTATCTTAATTCAAACTATAATCAAGGATATAAAATCATTGGCGGTAATGATGTAATGGTTGGTAAACGCTTAATGATCCAAAAGCCAATTAAAGTAAAAATAGTAAAAAAGAACTTAAGCTCTTATGAAGGTATTAAATTTTCAAAAGATTTAGAAAAAACTAGTAAAACTAAGGTGACTTATGAAGTTGAAATTGTCGACTTTTCAATACCCGCAGATGCCCAAAGTCTAGTTTTGTATTGCATGCCTTCTGATATATATCAAATGCCAAATAAGACGTTAATCGATACACTAGAGTTTGGACTATTATTAGCAGGAGCCGGCGGTGTAATTTCTCCGTTAGCAGATTCTGGACTAAACTCTAACTTGATTAAAGGTTTTGCAAATTCAACAGGAACAGCTCCAGCCATTGATTTGATAAGATCACTCTATCAGTCACAAGAATCAAGCTTTATGGATTCTTTCAACAACCCATTTGCAAAAGCTTATGAATCAACCTCCGGTAGAGGTTTAGCAGGAACAATCGGATCTGTTTCTTTTAATTGGTTAGATAACTTTCCATGGGAAATAGATCATAATAGCAGAGCTCCTATCGGATGCAAGATAAGCTTTTCATTTGATGTAATTCATGATATAGCTCCTGGTCTAGACCACAGTGGATACAATAGAGCACCACTTTATAATGTTGGTGATATAATGAAAAACGTATCTGGCGATTCATATGAAAGCTTCTTTAAAGAAGATGAGTTTGAGTTTAGAAAACAAGCTAATAAAGGTATTAAAATAACAGGTAAGAAATAACAGGAGATCATAATGTCATCTTTTTCTAGATATTCGTTCATACCTTCTTTGAAAAATGACGAAGGTAAATCTTTTAAATCAACAAATAAGATCAATGTGCGAATAAGGTCTGCAATAACTAGATCAGAAATAGAATTTAATACACATACTGTGCAAGAAGGTGAAAGATTAGATACTTTAGCTCAGTTATATTTAAAATCATCAGAATATTGGTGGGTTATAGCCGCAGCTAGCGGAATCGGGTGGTCTTTACAAGTACCTCCAGGAACTCTTCTACAAATACCCATCGGTATTGATTCTATTATAGGATACCTAAGATAATGCCAGACTTTAAAAGGACAAGAAACCCAAACGAATTAATGAAAACTTTGTTAAGTGTTATTGAAGAATATGATGGGTTTATAATGGGTCTAGGACCGAGTAACGATTTTTATTCATTTGGCTTAAACAATGATAATCAATCTAATTTAAAGATATCAGATGATGATGAAGATGCAGAATATATTACTAGTATAAGAAGAGAGTTTTTTTCAACTTTACTAGACACAGCTGTTGGCGCATATCACACGTCAGATGTTATTTCCGGGCAAAGTCGTTTAGCTAGTATCAATAAAAAAGGAGATCTTTCTAATCTTCATAGATATATAAAAATTCTTGCAGATACTAGTGCAACATCATCGTCGGAACAAAGTATTTCAAAAGAAGTACTCTTAAAAAATAGAGATTCAAAAACCCCAGGCGACAGTGTTTCCAAGAATAGTTTGGCATCTATGCGGTATATGACAAGAGAACATATAAATTTGCGATCAAGAATTATTGATGCGACATATATAGGAAGCGACGTCGCTGACGGTGAATCAATATATATAGGGACTGAGGCTTATACTTCAAATGTCCTGGGCACAAGAAGTTTAACTTACGTAGATGAGTATACAGACGGAGAGAAAGAGATCTTTCTCGAAGAATTTAAAATACCTGATCCTATTGAAACACAAATAGTGAATAAAGAAGGTAAAATAAACCCTGCATCTTTAGTAGATAAAAAAATGTGTGCTTACGTAATTAAAGATAGCGAATTTAATTATAGTAAGCGAAGAGTAGAGTTTTTATCACTTTTTTTTAATGGTATTACGCCTTTAGAGATGTCAAGATGCACACCGTACATAGAGGTAACATTCTATCACCAAAACTTTGGTACTCACGAAGAGAATTTTTTAAATCCAGCGGGATATATGAAGTTTTTTAGTAATGAAACTGATAGTAATGAAAGACAAAAATTACAAGGTTTCGCCGGCAAAACATATCCAATCAATGAAAGAGAGCTTAATTTATATGATACAGACATTGGGTATATGAATATATTTACATCACCTCAAACAATGGTTAATGCAAATATAAATAGCGAGCCTGGTTCTTTCAGTCTTGGTAATATTAAAACAAACTCGTACAATAGTGCACTAGATCCATTTGCACCGCAAGCAACACTAAAAAACGTAGTACTATCAACTGTATCGGGTGGCTATGGCTTTACTAGTAATAAAAAAGGATCGATGGCTATAACAATACATGATCGTAGTCGCTTAAAACACTTTGCGCCACTGATATCAATTAATCAATTAGCAAAGTCAAGAGTAAAAATAACAATCGGGTGGAGTCACCCGGACGGTGCTGTAGACTCAGATAACCCGATAGGCAGATTTTTAGATTCAATGAAATCTACACAAATGTACACTTTAGTATCTTCAAATTTAAGATTTCAAGGAAATTCAGTTGAAGCAGACTTGCAAATAGTTTCTATGGGAAATCAACATATTGAAGATGTGTCAGCAGCAGCCGGCGCACGAATACCGCTGAGATCTATAGCACCTGCAATTGAAAGCATAGTAACGTCTTTAGTAGCAAAAGCAAAAAAAAGGCAATCTGGTATCCACCTAGAAGAAATAACGTACGTTCATCCTCAGCTTGAACTGTTAATACAAACAGCAAATGCAGTAGAAACAGTTGTTAATGCTGAAGATTATGAACAGATAGTGACAAAGATAAGGGCAAATCAAGGCGGAAATCTAGACGAAGCGATAATAACAGCAATTGCCAAAATGCTAGGTATAGAAAATCTAGAGGAAGGTTTTGAAGCATTAAAGAAAAAATTAAAAATTGAATCTAAAAAAGACACAACAACATCTACAAATTCAGAAATAGCAACAAATACATTCCGCAGCTTAAAATTAAATACAGGTAAACTTCTTAAGGAAAAGTATACTTCACTTTTTCACTCAATTAATGGTGAGATGGTCCAGCCTGATTACTTTACAGCATCATGCTTCGTAAGAGGTACTGCAGAAGAAAAAGACGAAACGGAATTGGCTAGCCTTTATAATGCCACAGAAGGTAGTCCTGCTTATGATATATCATATGTTTCTTTAGGAAAAATAATATCAAACTTTGTAGCAGCGCCCTTAATATCAACAGGTGACTATTCAGAAGTGCAGATGTTTTTTTATCCTCTAAATAGCGCAGCAGGCGCAGCAAGAAAATATACTACCGCGTCATTTCCTTTTAAGAAGGAAGAATTAGATATGATATTTGAACCAACGATATCTGAAGATGATTCTCTAGATCCACTTGACGAAACAATTAAGTTAGGCACAATATCAGCAAAAACAATGTTTGCAAAGATTGCAGCTTTGACAAACTCAACTGATTTTTCTGCATATGGTCTTTCTGAAGTAGGTACAAAAGCAAGAAAACTTAAATACGATGAAATGTTAAAACAAGCTAAAAAGGATAAAAAAATTGAAGAGAAGGTTATTAGCGCTTATTTTAGTAAGTTTGGAGATAAGGGGTTAACAGATTACAATAAAATAAAAATAAAAGAAAAGAAAGAAGAAATATTAAAAGCAGCAGTCAGTCAGTTTATAACAGAATCTTTTAGTGAAAGAAAATTAGAGATATTAGAAGAGATATACGCCAATGATGGCTTGGGTGCAACTGATACTAATACATTTAGGTTTCCAGCTTTAAACATACATCTTGAAGTTTTATCACCAATACGACCAATTGGAGCTAGCGATGTAGATGCAGATATAAGATTTTTAGGAGCTGCAGGGGCTTTATATGATAAAGAAACCCAAACTGAGTATGCCACAGGTAGAATATTAAGAATTCACGTAGTTGATGAAGTAAATATTGGTTCTCCAAATGTTGATTTAGCAAATCAGATATTATATGGTGGTAAAAAATCACTGTCAAAAAATCAAACTGTACCTGATATAATATCAAAAGGAATTAACAAACTATCTGATGCAGAACTTAAAGAATATATTAAGCGTCATTATGCAACTGTGATATATGGCGCCGGATCTTCAACTGTAAAAAGTATTAATCTTTCATCAACAACCTCAGACAGATTAGCTCAGGCAAAAATGTTGACTTTTGAAAAAAATAGAAGATCAAAAAGTGTAAGTAAAAATGTAAATACAGTAGGCGAAAGTATTAGAATGCTACCAGCAACAATTGATATGCAAATTCTTGGCTGTCCACTAGTTGAAAGAGGTACTATTATTTTTATAGATATGGGAACAAATACAGACTTAGATAATTGCTACGTTGTTAATTCAGTAACACATACAATAAGCAGCGGCGACTTTACTACGAGTCTGGGTCTTGTAGTTGGAAATCAAGGTACAGTTATTAACGCACGCGGTAACTTGTTACAAAAGCTAAATGCTATAGTATCACCAACTGAAGAAATTCCAATTGCTGAAAGTTTTATTGGTGAAATAAATAATGGCCCGTCCACATACAGAACCGTGTAGTTTAAAACAGGAAAATAATGAATTTATTATTAACTAAAGAATACAACTTTAAAAACAAAACAATAAGAATAAAAAATAATGAATCACGCACATTGTCAATAAAAACTGTAAATGCAATTTTAGAAACTTTAAAGCTAAATAAAATAAAATCAATAGATGAATATTTCAAAAATATACATGATTCTTTAAACAGACAAGTTGTTGACTGGTCAAGGTTTTTGCCTGCATTACAAAAAACAAAGTATTCTTCATACTTAAAAAAAGAAATAATTTCAAGCGAAAAATATGTAACAAATTATTTTTACGAAACATTTCCAAAAAGACTTTCTCTTTTTAGAAACATACATGTTTTAAGCACCGGTGATAAACCACCCGTGTACAAACACAGTAATGTAACAGGAAGACTTTCTATGGAAAGTGGTGTTAACTACCTTACAATGAAGAAAGAACACAAGAAGCAGTTACGTAGCCCCTTTAAAGATCATCAATTGTTTGAATTGGATTTTAAGTCTTGTGAACCTAATTTATACGCAAGGTATTTTAATTTAGTGCCAGAAGAAACAACAGACATATATACATACCTCGCAAAAGAAATAGGTATTAACATAAGTGATAGAACTAAACTAAAGAGAATTGTACTTTCTATTTTGTATGGTGCAAATGAAAGAGCAATCAGTAAAATCGCAAATATTAACATAAAAAAAGTAAAAGAAGTCAAAAGAATTTTAAATGTTGATGATTTTGAATTAATGCTTAAAAAAGAGTTTAATAAAAAAGGTTTTATTAAAAACTTGTATGACAGACCGATATTAAGTGATACAAACCTTGTTAATTATTGGATACAATCATCGGCAGTAGATTTTTGCTGTCTTTCTTTTTTAAACTTTTTAAATGACAACCCAAGTTTTAAACTGCATGCAGTTATACATGATGCAATTGTTTTTTCTGTGCCTAATGAAAAAATAAACACTTTAAATAATTTTAAATCACTAGGCACTGATAATTTATCTATCCCTATTGAGATAAATGAAATTAAAGCTGATAATTAACTATATGAAAAAACTAAAAGAAATTAACTTAACACCTTCGTCTGGAAGAGGAGACGCACCGCATATTAAAGGAAAACAACCTTACTACGCAGGCTCCACCGGTGGAATGACAGATTCAGCTTCTAGCTCATATAGCTCATGGGCAGGAAGTAAAAAAGTTAAAATTGACATAGAAGAAGAATCAGAAGAATCAGAAGAATCAGAAGAGGAAATAGATCTAATGCCTGAAAATATATTGAAATACCGAGTTAGAAACAACACAGGATATTCATTAAACGAAACGTTGAGTGCAATTAACGAAGATTGGGAGATACTAGATACAGCAGCCGCAGGATTAAAATATGGCGCCCGGGCATTAAAAGCTGCAGGAAAAAGCACTTTATTATCAATACCTTTTATCGATACTATTGCTGGCAGCATGATGCTTGTTTCGGGTATCGGTAGTTTCAAACAACTGACAGATGATATTATTGAATTAGTCCCCAGTGTTGAAGAAAATACATTTGCTGAGGCAATATCTAGCGAAAATGACGAAGCATGGCTAGAAATTATTAATGTTGTTAATAGTCTAGATGAAAAAGAAAGAGCAGAACTAGAAGATCACTTTGAAGATCTACTTCACAACATAAAGACTTTTATAACTACTGCATTTCAATCATATGATTCTGTGTTCGCGTCGTCCGGCGTTGTTGGCGGTCCTGTTGCTCTAGCAGCTGCTGAAACAGGGACAAATCTCACAACTGCAATTGCTGGTTTTGTAGCTGATACTGTGCCTTGGGAAAGATTTGCGCTTGACTTGACAGGTAAGCTTGCAACAATGATTAAGGCAATGTTTGACTTTATTCTTGGGCAAAAAGAAAAAGATGAAAGTAGCAAAATGAGTGAAGCCATAGATAAGGGAGGTCCGATTTTCCTCGCAATCTTAACACACCCCGTCCGATCGATGTCCCGATTAGGCGAATTTTATACTGCAATAGAAACCGGAAAATCACCAATCGCAGATGTTGCTGGTGCAACAGTTGATGCAGCCAAATCCCAAATAACAACTAGTAATTTAGAATCAATGATAGACAAAGCTATTGCAGCAAACGTACGCGAATCTACGTATTATGGGATAGATGAAGACTTAGAAGAAGATCTAGACCTATATTCTGATCTAGATGAAGAAGAATTAGAAGATGTCGAAGAACATGCAGTTGGCGGCTATGCAACTTCTTTAAAGTCACCAACAAAAGCTCAACAAAAAAAGTTAATGACGCTCAAAGAAGATCTTCAAAGATTACAAGACTGGAAATTAAAAACCACCGGTAGAACAAGAAGTTAAAGATTGTTAATATTTTTATAATTAATTTGTATAATGAGTACTGTTTAGGTATAATGCTTAAGCAATAAAAAAAATAACTATTGCAAATTAAAAATTAAAAAATTGGAGATAATCATGGCAATCGATTTTGATGCTATTAAACGTAAACTAGACAGACTAAGCGGCAATAACAGCAGCAGGAACTCAATGTGGAAACCGGTAGAAGGTGAAAAACACACAGTTCGTCTTTTAAGCTTTCCTGATAATGATGGGCAGCCTTTTAAAGAAATGATGTTTTATTATAATATTCCCGGTCAAAGAGGCCTCTTGGCGCCGTCTCAATTTGGCAAAAAGGATCCAATTCAGGAATTGATCAATAAGCTTCGTGATGAAGGTACAAAAGAAAGCTATGAAATGGCAAAGAAGTTGTATCCAAAAATGAGAGTTTATGCCGCATGTGTAGTAAGAGGAGAAGAGGGCGAAGGCGTAAAACTTTGGGGATTTGGTAAGACAGTTTATCAAAAGCTTTTAGCATTAATGCTCGATGAAGACTACGGAGATATTACTGATCCTACGACCGGTAGAGATATTAATGTTGTTTGCAGTAAAAATCCAGGCCAACAATGGGCAATGACAGAAGTAACTCCTCGAGGTAGAGAAACTAAGCTAGCTTCGAGTACAAAACAAGCAAAAGAGTGGATGGATAATCTTCCTGACGTAGAAAGTATTTTCCAGCTTAAGTCATATGATGAGCTAAGCAAAATCATTAATGATTGGTTGGCAGGTGATGAAGAAGATGATACGGGCACTGAACGTTCATCAACTACTGATACTAGCAATGATACTAAAACAAAAGACAAGTCAGGATCTTACGGAAGTTTAGATGATGCATTTGCAGATTTGATGGAATAATTAATTAATTATTTTATCTGGGGGAGGTAATTAATTTTACCTCCCTTTTTATTTGAAAATCTATTAGCAGCAAGTGTATAATAAAAACAAACGGAGAAAATATGTCATCTGATAACTTTACGAAAGACTTGATCAAGTCGTTAAACAAAGATCACGGTACAAGAGTCGCTTATAATCTTTCAGAAGATGAAAGCCCGACTCATGTCAAACGATGGATCAGCACAGGATCTAAAATGTTAGATTATATTTGTGCGAATAGAAAGAACGGAGGCTTTCCTGAAGGTAGAATTGTAGAAATATTTGGCCCGCCTAGTATTGGAAAGTCTCATATCGCAACACAAATCGCAAGAAGTACACAAGCTATGGGAGGTATTGTAGTTTACATAGACACAGAAAATGCAACGTCTGTTGAAAATTTAGGATCTTTGGGCGTAGACGTTTCAAATAGATTTGTTTACGTTGATACACACTGTACAGAAGAAGTACTCTCAATTGCAGAAAAAACAATTTTAAAAGCAAAAGCTTTAAACAAAGATATTCCAGTAACAATTGTTTGGGATTCAGTAGCAGCATCCTCGCCAAAAGCAGAACTTTTAGGTGACTATGATAAAGAAACAATAGGATTACAAGCAAGAGCAATATCGAAAGGTATGCGAAAGATTACGGGTGTAATTGGTCAAACAAATTCACTTTTTGTTATTCTAAATCAGATAAGAACAAAAATTGGTGTAATGTACGGTGACCCTGACACAACACCGGGAGGAAAGGCAATACCTTTTCATTCGTCAATTAGGATTAAGCTCGGAGCAGGACAACAAATTAAAGATGGTGATGATGTCATAGGTATTCAAGTTTGGGCAAAAACTGTTAAAAATAAAGTTGCGCCACCTTTTAGAAAGGTTAATTTTCAAATACACTTTGGAAAAGGAATCGTTGAGCATGAAGAACTTTTTGATCTTCTTAGAAAACATGGTGAAGAAATAGTTGATGAGTATATTGTAAAAGTAAGTGGTACGGGCGGATGGAAACACATGTCTGTTGTAGAAAAAAACTCTGGTGAGATTATTTTAGAAAAGAAGTTTAGAAAAACAGAGTTTAACGAATTATTAAATGATAGACAATATTCTGTTTATTTAGACGGTTTGATTGAAAAAGCAATGGTTAAACTTTTAAATTCTGACGAGGGGATAGATATTAATCCTGAGTCTTACGAAGAAATTAAAGCACTTGCGGACGAGCTAGATGTCGATCTCTAATCGTGTAATTATCATAGACGCTTACAATTTGTTCACTAGACATTATGTCGCGCATCCAGGCATGTCAAAAAATGGTGAACAAATTGGAGGTGTTGTTGGTTTTTTTAATAATGTTATTAGGCTAGTAGAAAGAATAAATCCAGAGCATATTTACGTTATATGGGAAAGCGGTGGGTCTAAAAGAAAAAGAGATTTATATCCAGAATATAAAAAAGGTAGAAGGCCAGCTAAGCTTAATAGGTACTACGAGGACATACCCGACACCATTCAAAATAGAAATTATCAAATTAAAACGTTGATATCACTTTTAGATAGCTTTCCAATAACTCAGATATACGTAGAAGATGCTGAAGCTGACGACGCCATTGGGTACATGGCAAAATATAAGCTAAACAACCATCACAAAGTCATAATATCTGCTGATCATGATTTCTATCAATTAATCAATGATAAACTAATTATTTGGTCGCCTACACTTAAATCATTTGTTAATAGTGCAAAAGTAATAGAAAGATTTAAGGTGCATCCAAACAATTTTTGTCTTGCAAAATGTATAACAGGAGACAGTAGTGACAATATCCCGGGTGTAAGAGGATTATCTTACAAGACTTTAACAAAATATTTTCCTAAATTTTCTTTAGAAGCAGACTACTTAATGACAGATTTCTTTAAAGACGTAACAGAAATTTCAAAGATTAAAAAACTAAAAATTGTCAATGAACTTTTAAAAGTAGAAACGCAAGACTTGATTAAAAGAAATTGGCGGCTAGTTCACTTGGATATGCATAATCTTGTATCGCACCAGGTACAAAAAATTAATGAAAAAGTTGAAAATCCCAAGAAAACAATGAATAATATGAGTGCGCATAAATTATTAAATGAAAATGGCATATTAAATATTGACTTACTAAAAGCTAAAATATTATTTAAAAAATACTAAATCCTAGGAACAAAATGAATGCATACATGACAGCAACAGAACAAAATACGTATTTTTCAAAATACGGCAAAGATTTTCAAGAAAGAATTTTTCAAGCCCTTCTAACAGATCATACTTGGGCAAGCCAGATGATGGAAGTAATGACAGCTGATTACTTTGAAATCAAATATCTTCAGTACTTAGGCACAAGATTTTTTGGCTTTCACAACAAGTACAAAAACTTTCCAACACGACAACTTCTTGTTTCTATTATTAGAGAAGAACTGACAACAGGTAATGATGTCATACTAAGAGAACAAGTTATTGAATTTCTTTCAAGATTAAAAAGCTCTCCAAACCTAGGTGATCTAAAGTATGTTAAAGAAAAAGCACTAGACTTTTGCAAAAAGCAGGTTTTAAAGCAGGCACTTGAAGAATCCGTGCTAGCAATTAGTAATGAAAATTACGAGTCTGTATTAAGTATTATGAAAGACGCACTGGCAAAAGGCGCAAAGTCAACAACCGGTCATGTTTTCTTTGAAGACTACGAAGCAAGATTCACAAAACTTACAAGGATTACATGCCCGACAGGAATACCCCAGCTGGATAAAAAAGATGTTTTAAATGGAGGCTTAGCAAGAGGAGAGATAGGAGTAATCACAGCACCGACTGGTGTAGGTAAATCTCACTGGCTTGTCAATGTAGGAGCTGCAGCTTTAAAGGCAGGAAAAAACGTAGTTCATTATACTTTTGAGTTAACAGAAACCGCGGTAGGTGTAAGATATGATAGTAACTTATGTGATATATCATCTTCTGAAGTTCAGGACAGAAAAGAAGAAGTCTTAAGTATGTATAATGATAATAAATTTGGCCGCTTAATTATCAAAGAATATCCAACCGGTTCAGCTAGCGTTATGACTATTAGAAATCATTTAGAAAAATTAGCAATGAAAGATTTTATTCCTAGTTTGATAATAATAGACTATGCTGATATTATGCGATCAACTAGAAGTTATGACTCATTAAGACATGAATTAAAGTTGATATATGAAGAATTAAGAAACCTAGCAATGGAAATGAAAATTCCTGTATGGACTGCATCACAGGCAAATAGAGAGGCTTCTGAAAAAGAAGTTGTAGGCCTAGACAGCATGTCAGAAGCTTATGGTAAGGCAATGGTCGCTGATGTTGTCGTTTCTTTATCTAGAAAACAACTCGAAAAAGCAACGGGTGCAGGTAGGCTTTTTGTTGCAAAAAATAGAGCGGGTAAGGACGGAATACTTTTTCCTGTAAGAATTGATTGCGCAAAATCAAAAATAACTGTCATTGATGATCCATCAGAATTATCTGCTATACAAATATTAGAAAGTAAGAACACAGGAACAAAAGACATGTTAAAATCAAAATGGAAAGAAATAACAGGTAAGTAAATCGGAGTATCAATGTACAACTATCAACAAGTATATGAATCATCTTTAGACTATTTTAAGGGCGACGAGTTAGCTGCATCAGTTTTTGCCGGCAAATATGCACTTCAAGATGCAGAAGGAAATTATTTGGAATTAACACCAGATGATATGCATTCAAGACTAGCATCAGAATTTGCGGGAATTGAAGCAAAATACGAAAATTCTATGTATTATGAAGACATATACAGTCTATTTAAAGACTTTAAATATATTATTCCACAAGGATCACCAATGAGTGGTATCGGAAATAAAGCAAAAATACAATCTTTGTCTAACTGCTTTGTTATTGAACCACCTGCTGATTCTTACGCCGGTATTTTAAAGACTGATCAAGAACAAGTCCAGATTATGAAAAGACGCGGCGGTGTAGGATTTGATATATCTACAATTAGACCAAAAGGCATGTATACATCAAATGCTGCAAAAACAACTGATGGTATTGAAGTATTTTTAGAAAGGTTTTCAAACTCATGTCGTGAAGTAGCTCAAGGGGGCCGGCGCGGCGCATTAATGTTATCAATATCAGTTCATCACCCGCAAGTTATGGACTTTATTAAAATAAAGCGTGATCTCAAAAAAGTAACAGGTGCAAATATCTCTGTTAGAGTATCAGATGACTTTATGGATTGTGTTAAAACAAACAATTCATACCAACAACGATGGCCTGTAGACAGTAGAGAACCCGAAGTAGCAAAATACGTCGACGCAAACGAAGTTTGGAATGCATTGATTGAATCAGCACATGCTTCTGCAGAGCCAGGTGTTCTTTTTTGGGACACAGCAACAAGAATGACGCCTTCTGACGCATACACAGAAGAAGGCTTTGGATCTGTGTCGACTAATCCTTGCGGAGAAATTATTCTTTCTCCTTATGACAGCTGTCGACTAATGTTAGTTAACCTAACTTCTTTTATTAGTGATCCGTGGACAAATAATGCAAAGTTTGACTATAGTCACTTTAGAATTATTGCTAAAAAAGCTCAACGACTCATGGATGATATGATTGATCTAGAAGTTGAGCAGATTGACAAAATACTAGAAAAAATTGATAGAGACCCAGAAACAGACACAGTCAAATATTACGAAAGAAATTTGTGGAATAAGATTAGACATGTTGCGCTAGATGGTCGAAGGACTGGCTTAGGAATAACAGGATTAGGCGACGCACTCGCAATGCTAGGGCAGAAATACGGATCAGAAAAATCAGTGCAAACGACTGAAGAAATATATAAATGGTTGGCATTAGCATCGTATGAAGAATCTATTCAGTTAGCAAAAGAAAGAGGCTCTTTTCCTATTTGGGATTCTGAAAAAGAATCTGATCATCCTTTTTTAAATCGAATTATTAGCGAATTAACGCCTGAAGTTAAAAAGGATTATTACAATTACGGTCGACGCAATATTGCAAACACAACAACAGCACCCGCGGGTTCCGTGTCATGTCTTACACAGACAACATCAGGAATTGAACCTGCATTTATGCTTTATTACAAAAGAAGAAAAAAAGTTCAAAACAATGAAAAGGTAACGTTTACTGACGAGCTAGGTGACGAATGGACAGAATTTACAGTATATCATCATGCATTTAAAGCGTGGATGAAGCACGCCCAATATAATGATTTAGAACTCAGTGCGGCTGTTCAACAGAGCCCATACGATGGAGCTACTGCAAATGAGATAAATTGGCGATCAAAAGTTAAATTACAAGCCGCAGCACAAAAATGGATCTGTCATGCTATTTCAAACACAACAAACTTACCTGCTGATATTGATGTAGAAACAGTAAAAGATATTTATATGATGGGTTGGGAATTAGGTTGTAAGGGTGTAACAGTTTATCGCGATGGATCTCGAAGTGGTGTTCTAGTATCGTCTGATGAGAAACAGCAAGAATCCCAAACAGCAATAATTACTAGACATGCACCAAAACGTCCTGAAATGTTAGAATGTGACATTCATCATACTTCTGTTAAAGGTCAAAAATGGGTTGTTCTTGTAGGTCTAATGAATGGTGCACCTTATGAAGTTATTGGTGGTGAAGCAGATCAGATAGAGATACCTAGAAAATATAAAACAGGCATACTTTCAAAAAGAGTTTTTAAAACTCAAAATAGTAAATATGATTTAACACTAGGTCAAAATGATGATACGTTAACTATTAAAGGCGTTGTTAACGTCTTTGACAACCCTAATCATGCAGGATACACAAGAGTTATTTCAACTTCTTTAAGGCATGGTGTACCTGTTCAGTTCTTGGTTGAGCAAATGCAAAAAGATAGAGAGTCAGATTTGTTTAGTTTTTCTAAAGTTATCGCTAGATGCTTAAAGAATTATATTGTTGACGGTACAATCCCCAGTGATAAAATTTGCGAGATATGCGGAGCTGAAGATGCCTTAATATATCAAGAAGGATGTGTTACATGTGCTTCTTGCGGTCAGTCTAAGTGTTCATAAATAAAAAAAGGAATTAATATGTTGTGGAAATTAAATATCGATAAACAGGTAAAAGAGCTTGAATTGAGACACAATCCTGTTATAATCAGGGTTAATAAGTTTGATGAGGAAAGTGCAAAAGAATTTGCATCACAAATGTCATTAGCACATAATACGGGACAAAAAGTAATCCCTATTATTATTGACAGTTACGGCGGTCAAGTTTATTCTTTAATGAGTATGATAGCGGCAATCAAAGCATCAGAATTACCCGTTGCAACAATAGTTGAAGGTAAAGCTATGAGTTGCGGCGCAATATTATTTACTTTTGGCGAAGAAGGTATGCGTTATATGGATCCGGATGCAACTTT
>Ga0209535_1000008_pt1 | contig 152748 bp, 176 predicted proteins | sample LinPmetageLP28_FD_184041 | JGI IMG/M metagenome (GOLD analysis project Ga0209535, IMG submission 184041) | Marine viral communities from the Pacific Ocean - LP-28 (SPAdes) (version 2) | ecosystem: Environmental > Aquatic > Marine > Oceanic | place: Pacific Ocean | collected 2009-08-22 | reverse complement strand
ATCATCGATACGCAAGACGTTCCAAGCCATCGCCCGCACTCGGGTGAAAAAACACAAGCGGAACGGCAAGCTGGACCTCAGTAATGTGGCCCGCATTGCCTCGGACTCGCAGTTCGTATTCAGCCAAAAGCTGCAAGGCACCAATCGCCGAGTCGCCGTTGCAACCGTGCTCGACTACTCGGGATCGATGAACGATTCATGGATCAATGATGAGGAGAGCATCAAGGGTCTGCAAAAGACCTTCAGCCGCTACGGGCTCCACCAGCAAGCCGAAGCCGTCGGCCAGTTCCTTGCACGGGAGCTGGATGGGTTTGAGGTCTGGAAGGCTGACCGCCTCTCCAAGGGCTTCACCGTCCCCGCTCTGGCTGTCGCAAACATGGAAGCGAATATTCGATTCCCGAGTATCGAGGGAGCCTTCGGCTACAGTGCTGGGTTCAACAAATACTCCAATGGCACCGCCGACATGCAGCTCCCCAAGCGGGCTCGGGTGACGATTGAGTTGACGGGGACCTACGGCGGCTACTCGTCGCTCGTTAGACAGAGCGGAGTTGTGGCGGTCTCGGTCGCTAACGATGGGCAGGAGATGACCCAAAAGATTGCGGCCATCTTCCACCGCCTCCACGGTCAGTGGATCGGGTCCAACCTCATCCGCAGCGCTTTCCGCAAGTCGGGCATTGCTCAGTGGTGGGGCTGCTTCACAGGGTCCCCCTACACCCTGCGAGATTGGAACGAGACCAACGGGACCATCCCAGCACCCACCTCAACGGGCAACACTACCAACGTGTGCGCTGGCATTGCAACTCTCCTCAATGTCCTCAAGAGCCGCAATGAGGAACGCCGCATCGCAGTCATCTTCTCAGATGGAAGCTTCCACAACGATGATGCTCAGGTGTCTGACCAGCCCCTTGCCTCGGGAGCCAACGGCTCATGGACTACGACTGAGAAGGAGATCAAGAAGGCTTGGTCGCAGGGCATCGAGGTCTATTACATCGGGATGCAGCTCAGCGCTGGTGCAGTGCGTCAGGCTGCTGCGATGCTGGGCGATGACCATGTGGCCAACGTGACCGATGTCGCCACCGAGCTGCCAGCCGTGCTGGAGTCAATCATCCGCAAGGATGAGCGGGACCTTCGCAAGACGGCCAAGGGCAAGGGATTCAGCATCGCCAAGCGGTGATGCCCCTAAACAATCAGGGCCGGAGAGATTGCAACATCCTCCGGCCCTTTTGGATCGAACATCATGATGCCGCATCCCTGCGGCAACAAAAACATCAAACATCAAACATCAATGATTGCAACCAAATACCAAACCCCAGGCCCTGCTCTATGCGGGTGCCATCTATGTCTTGAGCCTCTGACCGAGGCCGAGGAAAAACTGCACGGCGTATGCAATGAATGCGCCGACGAGATAGCAACCGAGGCCGACCGCCTCGCCACGTTAGAAGCCGACCATGATAGCAAGCGGCGGCACAACCCAGACGGAGCCCGAGCATACACCATCTGATGCAAACCTTTCTACCATACGCAAACTTCTGCGACAGCGCCCGAGCGCTCGACAATGCCCGCCTTGGCAACCAATGCTACCGTGAGACGCTTACCCTATTCAAGGGAGGCTGGCCAAACCATCCGGCCTCAAAGATGTGGCAAGGGCACCTACACGCCCTCTGCGATTATGGCATGGCCCTCGCCGACGAAATGGATCGACGCAACCGGAACGAGACGGGGCCATGGTCCGACCATACCTGTGCGAAATGGATGACCTATTGGGGCGAACGAGCCGAAGAGTTCCTCAGCGCCAACGGGCAACAACCTGCCACCATGCCACCATGGCTCGGGACTCCCGAGCTTCACGCATCACATCGCTCTTGCCTCCTCGCGAAGGACCCTGAGCACTACGGGCAACACGGCTGGACCGAGCCGCCCACACCTTACGATCCAACGACAAAAAAATGGCCGTATCACTGGCCGACAACAACCAACCCAAAATAAAACATGATTACCAAAACCCAGACCTTAATCGCTTCCACGATGTTTTTCGCAGCGGTGTATTCACTCCACGCAATCGGCATCGATACGCTCGTTCGCCGAATCATCTCAGCAATCTTCGAACTCAACTAAAACCAACTACTACTATGGCCTACTACGTCAAACAAAACAAAATCAGATTCAAGAGCAAAGACGTTGTTGCAACGCAGGGCGCTATCGCTCTCTTGCAACTCCAAAACAAACCGAAACTCGGAGAGGAACTCATCTTTCGCCACTTCTCTGGCGATTGGGGGGACGTTTGCGAGGAGGACCGCAAGGTCAATGAAGATGCTATCGACAACAATCAGCGCCTCATGTCGGTCTACCATGTCGGGGGCGAAAAGATTTGGCTCATCACCGAATGGGATCGCAGCGTGACAACCATCCTCCTGCCAGACGAATACTAAAATTAAGAACTATGAATCTTACACTTCCAACCGGAGCGGACACGCCGCTTCCCCTTCCCTCGTTCTCCCTCCAGTGGGAGGACCGAGGGGAGGTTGCAACCCGACAGGGGCAACGCCACCTGTTCTATTCCCCGATGCCTGACGGCTGGTGGGACTACTGGAACCTCCACAAGGACGCACTCAAGCAGCAAGGATTCTCTTGCGGCAAAGATGATAGCGGCGTGTGGGGCATTACATGCTGGCTCATACCTGCCAGCAGCACCAACAAGGCCAATTTCTCGGAGATCCTGTTGCAGGAGTCCCGAGCTGATGCACCGAGCCATGGATTCTCTGCCTCATTCCCCCAAGGTGTAAAGCCTTACGGATATCAGTCGGCGGGAATCCAGTACGCACTCAAGCGGACCCGATGCATCATTGCCGATGACATGGGCCTCGGGAAGACGTTGCAAGCTATTGGAGTTTGCAACATGACCCAAGCTCAGTCGGTCCTTGTCGTTTGCCCCGCCTCACTCAGGCTGAACTGGCTCGACGAGTGGGACAAGTTTGCCTCGCCGTCATCGCAGCGCAAGCTGGCGGTGTTGAGCAAGGCTGACTTTGGCGACATCGAACACTCTGATGTTGTTGCAATCAGCTATGACCTTATGGCCATGGCTGGAGCCCAAGTGGCTCTACGCTCTCGCGCATGGGACGTTGTCATTGCTGACGAGGCACACTACCTCAAGAACAAGGACACAAATCGGAGCATCGGATTACTGGGCCTCCCCGCTCGGTCCCGCAGCAAAAAGAAGAATGCTCCTCGCGAGCCTATCCCTGCTGATCGATACCTGTTCCTGAGTGGGACGCCCGTCAGCAACAGGCCAGCCGATTTCTGGAACCTGTTGCGTTTTTGTGCTCCCGAGCATTTCGGGAATTGGACTAAGTATGCCAACCGATTTTGCGATGCCCGCAGGGTGCCATTTGGCAACGGATGGGACACGACCGGATCTTCAAACCTCGACGAGTTGCAAACGCTCGTCCGAGGATCGTGCATGGTAAGGCGGCTCAAAAAGCATGTCCTTACCCAGCTCCCACCAAAGACCCGAAAGATCGTAGCGCTCCCCGCCTCTCATGAGATCGTCCGAGAGATCGACGCGCTGACTATGGAGTTCAAGACAAGCGAGCAAACAGTAGCTAAGCTGAAGCAAAAGGTATCCGAAGCCAAGTCGGCTGGCGATGCTGAGGCAATGCAATCTGCTGGCGAGTCGCTAAGGTCAGCCGAGACCGCTCTCTTCACCGAGACAAGCAAGGTCCGCAAGCTGATCGGCCTCAAAAAGGTTGACCTTGCAATCGACCACATCAAAAACGTCCTCGACGAGAGCGGCGGAAAGGTGATCATCGGCGCCCATCACAAGGAGGTCATCAAGCAGTTGCAACACTCCCTGAATGACTACGGGCCCGTAGTGGTCACGGGCGACACCAGCCCAACCAGCCGACATGAATCGGTGCAATCCTTCCAAGGCGACAAGAATTGCCGTGTCTTCATCGGCAACATCCTTGCTGCTGGAACTGGCCTGACGCTGACTGCTGCCCCGCATGTTATCATCGTCGAGCCCGATTGGGTTCCCGCGAACAATGCGCAATTTGAAGACAGAGCACACCGCATCGGCCAAGCCCAGCCCGTGCTGATTGAATACCTTGCAATGGAGCAGACAATCGACGTTCAGATCATACGAGCCAACGCCCGCAAGATGGATGTCATCGAACAGGCAACCGACCGAGAGAACACAAAAGAGCTGGACCCCAATACCATCAACTATGGGCCAAAGGGACCAGCCGAGCCGACCAAGAGCGTGTCAGAGCGCAAGGCTGAGGACTCCGAGAGGCAGCACAAGCGGATGCGAACGATTGCATTCGGAGAGAGCCTTTCTCCTCGCGAGCTAATGTGTGCTCATCAATGCGTGAAGAAGGTTGCTATACTTGACGGAGACCTTGCCATGGCCCGCAACAACGAGGGATTCAGCAAAATGGATTCCGAGTTTGGCGGGCGCTTGGCGCGAAAGAGAATGCAAGACCTAAATCATTTCGAGATGGGTCGCGTAGCGGCCCTTGCTTGGAAGTATCGTCGCCAATGCCCTGAGGAACTGGTGGCACTACTGAAAATCCCCAAAAAATAAAAACAACCATGAACCTATCCAAACAATCCCGAGAAGTCATTGAACAAATCGGTCGCACCATTTCGACCTTTTATGCAATGCAACTGACACCGCTGCAAATCCTGATCCTTTGCGAGATTCGCCACCGTGAAGCGCACCGTAAGAAGGGCGAGCACGTTTTCGCGAACCAAGTTCGCAAGGATGTGGTGAAGCTATACAAGCAGCGCGGGTCAGCCAGCCCCCCGACAAGACAAGCGTTTTGGCAAGCGTTTGACTCACTCCAAACCTTGCGTGGCCTGATCTATATTGCTCCGCACAAGAAAGGAACAACCAAGCGAGCTGTGGCCCTGACAGCAGATGGGGCATCGCCGTTTGAATATCCGCAATCCCTCCACCCCTACAAAACCGATATAAAATGAAAACGATTGATCAATTCCTTGCGAATGCGCTTGAAGATAGAGGAGAGCGTTACTTCTCAAAGTTCCCCAATGAGTGCGGAGATTGCAACGTGTGCTGTGTTGCCCCTGCTATTGACGATGGAGAAACAACCATTCCTGAAAAACCCGCTGGAGATGCTTGCAAGCATTGCTCTGAGACTGGGTGTGCGATTTACAAAAAGCGCCCGCGCCTTTGTAAGGAATACGCTTGCCTTTACCTATTTGGCTTGGTCGAAGAGAGACCTGACAGCAATGGTGTTGCTTGGTCGTTTCAGCCGCACCCCGTGTCCGGAGGGAGATTGCTCGTTATGGGCCATTGCATGGATGCCATCGCGGTATCGAAAGACCCGGCAGCAGTTGCAAACATGAAGCGTTTTTTCTCCGAGTCAGCAGCCGTCACTTGTGTGGCCTTGCGTGACGGGAAGAACGCAATTTGCTATCTGAGGTCAGGCGAATCTGAGATCATTGATATTGACCCGAGAGACCCGCTCAGGCTCGACATCAAACTTGGCAGTGAACGAGCCTATGATCCTCTTCCTCCCTCCGGAGGGAGATAATAGCTGGCGCTTTGGGTTGACCCCTGCCCTGTCTCGGGGTAGGGGTTTTTAACGAACCGGAGCGAGCTGATTGGAAACAGCACCGGAGAAGTCTAACAATGAAGAGTTACCTTAAATCAATATCCCCGTGTTGTGGGGTTGGGAATGCCGATTTACTTCATTGCGGCGATTTCCAATCCCGACCCTACAACACGGGGATATTTTTTGGGGAGGGGCGCCGTGACTGATTTGTCATGGCGGGATCGCAGCCGCCCGTGATAGCTGCGAACGAGGGTCCGGCATTCCGAATAGGGTGCCCGACTTTCCCCCGCTCCGGTGTAAGTCCCGCTGGCGGGACGAAATTATCAGCTCGCCCATATTGGGCGGGGGGACGCGACAGGGTTGCGGGAGTATAAAGCGAGACGAAAGATCGCATGGCTGGCCCGCTATAACGCTATGTCGCACGGCAAGTGAAACGAACGAACGAAGTGCAATTAACTTCCCGCCTCCTGTAGTCCCTTTTGGGGGACTATAGGGGGCCTACGTCTGCTCACTCTCTCACTCACTGCAACAGAGGACTCGCTATGGAATAGTAACCAGTCACTGCACCGCCGAGCCTGACGAGGTGGGGTAGCCCAGACTTACAATAAAAATACACCTTGACACCAAGGGGCGAATCACATCAAATAGCCTTGCTCCCTCGCGGGGAGCTTTAACCAAACGACAGAAAAAAATTGTATGTCACTACAAGCAAACGTAAAGATAGGAGAAGCCATCACCATAAGTGTTGGCGGCTCAAATATGGTGGAACTAATCAAAGGTTGCGCTAAGGTCGCGGGATTCCCACAGAAGTGCGGGCACTGCGGATCGAGCAATTTATCCTTCATGCATCGTGCCGCTGGGGATCGAAAGCAATACAGCTACTTCCACCTCAAGTGCAACGACTGCGGAGCGCAATGCGACATCGGTCAGAATCAGGGAGAGAATGTTGGAGATGTTTTCTTCAAGTTTGATCCGAACCGAGGCCGAAAAGAAAGCGGCTTGCCCGAACTCGTAGATGTAAAGGATTCCTTCTACAAATATTGGGAACAGCCTAAGTCGGGTGGCGGCGGGAATACCTTGCAACCATCGCAACCATCGCAAACTCAAAACGCCGAACCAGATACCGACGATGACATCCCCTTCTAAGAATGCAACGCTGGGTGGATTTGACGCTGGAGACCTACTTTTTATGGACGGCTACGACGATTGCATCGTCGGCGTTGTCGAGAGATTTGGGCAACCTCCCATCGTATGTTACGACAAAGAATTAGTCCTACTCCAGATAGCAAAGGATAGCGGAATGTCCGAGGCTGATGCAGAGGAGTGGTTCGAATATAACCAGATCGGAGCGCGGATGGGGGAGTCTACACCGTGTTTTATTAGCCTCAGAGATAAACAAAATGAAAAATAAGGATCGAGACCTTTTCGAGACAGTAGTATTCGGATGCACAGTCCTGCTTACTGTCTTCGTCTCAGGCTTGGGATTTTACAAAATAATCCAGTTCCTTCTAAGATGAAAAAACAGGCGCTACGAGAAAAATACAAAGCCATGAAAATAGCTGACCCTCCAATGCAAGTTTGCAAATGCTGCATGGAGAAAAGCATGAAGAAAGAAATGGAACCCCATCACCCGAAGGGGCGCCGTAGCGAAAACCTATTGAGATACTTTTGGGTCCATCCACTCTGTCACAGATGGATTCATGACAACCCTACTGAGGCCACCGAACGGGGGCTTCTTGAAAGTGGCAGAAACACTTAAAGAAAAAAACCAAATGAAAAAACCAATACTAACACTGGAAGACGCCAAAGATGCAGTAGCTGAAATTTTAAAGAACGCCCGAACACCGATTAGGTTCCGAGGGATACCCAAGGTTTTGGAAGACCTCCAAGAGGAGTTAGCTAACCGTGCAACTGTCCGAGCCCGATCAAAGGGTCGCTATGTTGCAGACGATCCTTCAACTCCTGATATTGACGAGTCACGCGAACCTGTAACAGCAAAGTCTAAACGGGCTCGCAAGGCACCAACCCAGAAGAAGGTAGCTAAGAAGGCAGCTAAGCGTAAAAGCTAATAACCCCAAATCGAACATCATTATGGCTAAATATACATCATTCACACCCGAAGACGTTGCAACCGTCAAGCGGGTCATCGGCTCCAATTGGATGAAATCCAAGGAGCTTGAACAAGGCACCGGGTTCAACGGAGCGAAAATAAGGGCAATCGCCAATGGTTCTTGCATGTTGGTAAGCAACACGCAGCAAGGCTATCGCCACGTTGACTACGCAACCGTTGATGAGGTGCAACACTCAATCGCCGATCTCCGCTCTCGTATCGCTCACATGGCGAAGAGAGCGGGGGCGATGGAGATTCACGTTATAACAAAGAAATTCGGATCAACCTCGCCAGTCCTTGAGCAAGGATCGTTGCTATGAATGACCATAAGCAACGAAATCACTTCGACACTGAAGAGATAAAAGAGCGGATCACTGTGTGGGGCGTTCTTAGGCGTTTCGGATACGAGGTGGCAGACGGAAGCATCAAAGCTCTCTGCCCCATTCATGGAGAAAATAACCCATCCTTATCTATTAGCAAGGATGGGAAACTCTACAAATGTTTTGGGTGCGGGGCCGCTGGCGATGTGATCACTCTCTGGGGTGAGCTGAGTGGTTGCGACAAGCACACCGCTATCGTTGAGTGCGGAAAACTCGCTGGATTGCAAGCAGGAGAAATCCCCTCAGGATTATCCGTCCCGCCTCCACCTCGATCTCAGTTCAGCCGAGACAATGACAAGCAGAAAAAGCAAGAGCGTCATACGTTCCGAGAAAAGCTCGGTCACTACACCGAAGAGATGCAAGGTCAAATGATCGACCAAGCACTGCAATACCTCGACAAGGGCGGCAATATCCTGACCGAGTTCTGTTCATCTAAGAATATTGATTTGGATTTCATGAAGTGTCTTGTTGAGTCTAAAATGGTTGGAGTTCTTGAACACCCAGCGCTTCGCCAGCCCGCGATTGCATGGCTTTACGAGAACCATTCCTATGGCAAGGCTTGCAAGCTGAGGTTTGACGCAAGCTCTTCAAAAATGACCATGTGGTGGGAGGGCAAGAGTGCTCAACACCTCTTTGGAGAGCAGCTCGTATCTGCGGTAAAGATTGGCGGCGAGAGACCAAAAATCATGGTCGTCGAAGGCGAATCAGACTGCATCACAATGTTGCAACTTGGAATCCCGGCTCTTGGGGTTCCGGGCTCCAAAGTTTTACCCGAGCCCCGCATTACTCACGGATACCTTGCTTATCGCAACGTGGGAGTTTGGTATGACGCCGACACTGCTGGCCGAGAAGCAACCATAAAAATGCAACAACATGTGATAGCTCATGCCAGCGGAGTTGAAACTTTTGACAATATCGGAAGCAAAGTTCCTGACGGAATGGACATTGGCGATTGCTGGTTAAAGTGGGGCGAGCGATTCGCTAAATATGCAAAATCAGAGGTTGACGGAATGGAAAGTTCCAACAAATATACAACCCTTGATTGAGCTGCCTATAATGAAGCTTGAGATCGACTCAGCCATCATGTCCCTCGTATGGACTGTTCTGATGATTTCTTTCGCCTTTATGCTGCTGGGCAAGTTTAAGTAAAAGAACTACCGAACATCATATTTATGTCAGAGAACACTACCCAAATAGTCCGACCAGATACCGCATCTCACTGGTATCTGGTTGACCCCGAGAAGGGCGTCAAGTCCTTCCACACTGTCCCATACGCTGGAAAGCGCGGGAAGAACGGCGAGACACGCAAAACGACTCTGCGCGATGCGCGGAAGGTCAATGCGTTTCCGAGCGTCACAAACATCCTTGGTATTTTACACAAAGACTTCCTTGAAGCCTACAAGGTCAACCAAGCTATACTTGCGGCCCTTACTCTTCCGAAGATCGACGGCGAGAGCGAGGACGAGTTTGCGAAAAGGGTCGTAATGGACTCTAAGGAACATGCGGCATCCGCTGCTCGACTTGGCTCTCGTCTGCATGAAGTTGGAGCCGACTACCTAAAAGGCGTCACCTCAAAAGACTCGATCAAGGAGGGGGAGATTGTCGAGGGGAGGAGGCTGGAAGATGTTGCGATACCACTCAGGGACCTGATCGAAGACATTCTTCCTACTGGAATGTATACCGACGAAGAGTTCTCCGAGTTCTATGTGTCTCACCCTATTGGCTTTGCGGGGACATGTGATGGATTTGTCTGGCTTGACACCAGCAAACCGTTAATCCAAGAAAAACTCAATAATGCTGGCTACGGCGCACTTGCGAGCAAAGGGAAACCTCTTATCGCAATGGCTGACATCAAGAGCCGTGGCGCTGACACCAAGAAACCGCTTGTGTATGAGACAGACCTTTTGCAACTCGGAGCCTATCTGCATGCCGTCCCTACTACACCGGGGCTTGGTTTTGCAATGGACCCGAACAATACTCCAGTGGCCAACATCCTTGTCAACACTCATGCGAAGGCTGGGAAGGATGACCGCTGGGATGCTGAGTTGGTTATCCACAAGAAGGAAGACCTTCAAAAAGCATGGGAAGCCTTCATACACGCTCAGGCCCTTTGGTGCTGGGTAAAAAACTACAATCCAAAACAAGAGAAATAAAAAGAACATCATGAACATCAAATCCATCAAAGAACTCGCTGACAAAACCCCCATTGCGGGAGTGCGAGGAACAATCGAAAAGCAATATGCTCCCGCAGATCAGACAGAAAACGACCTCAAGTGGTCGCAGAGCCGACAAAGCCTCCTTATCGTAGATGACGAAGGGAACAAGCTCATGGTCACGCTAATGAAGCAGCCCCTCCACATCCTTGACAACGTAGAGGGACATGAGTTGCAACTGGCCGCTGGTCGAAACGAAAGTGGCGAGACCCGAGGCTTGTTGGTCAACCGATGGAAGCAGCAGGGAAAAGAATACGACTCCATCGTTGTGAAAGTTTACCCAGAGGCAACCATTCGCGCAGTCCCTCCAGAGGGGCAGCAGGAGCCCAAGCCCAAGCCCGAGCCCAAGCCCGAGCCGACCGAGCCTAAGCCTAAGCCTGAGCCGACCGAGGCGAAGTCTTCTGGATTGTCTCAGTTCGATAAGGAGTTGCAGCTTGTCGCCTACGGATACTGCCTCTGCCTCGACAAGTCTAAGGAGATTGTTAACGACCGACCTTTGCTTAGGGAAGATCCGGAGAGTGTTCGCGCCATTGCGACAAATCTTTGGATGAGCACCAAGCACCACGTTCACACGCTGGCACCAAGCCTTCATGGAGCGCCAAAGCCCGTAGCTAAAGGGGCAGAGGCTCCAGCTAAGGCCGTCTCTCGCAAAATGAGCGATGCTGACCCAGTCATAATAGACCGTTGCATTACTGGACACAAGATGGATGAAGAGAATGACTTGAAAGAAAAGGCCAAGGCCAAGCTTGACCAGCTTGACGCGACAATGGACGAGAGAGGACTATGGGACAAAGCCTACGACCAACTTTTGATCAACCTCGTCACTCCGAGGCTGGATAAGGAGAAAGAATTGCGACAAGCGGCTAATGACCTCTATGACGAGACAAAGAACAAATATCTCAAAGAAGGAACTAATGTTGAGAAGTTGTTCGTAAGCGGCCAAAAGGCTTGGCAAGAATCCGTGATGGAACTTGTTGCCGATTATAACCAGAGCTAATTAAGTATCCATGAACTCAGAACCAAAAGACGATGATAAGTATTTCAGACTGGCTAACGCTCCAGAAGAGCAGCCGCTTGCATTTGATTTGCGGAAGGGGAAGCTCTACACCGACAAACACCAAGACGATGAAGATTCGATCATAGACCTCGACAAAGCGCACTCAGTTGCGCAAATGAGGTCCACGTTGACCCAGTCTCGCCCGAAGTGGCTCAAAGAGTTTTTCGAGCAGATGAACGGGTATGTGTCCCAAGCCTCCGAGAAGGCCGAAATCGACCCCGAGACAGGGCAACTTTCGTTGCATCCCGATATGACTAAGAGCAAACTTAAAGAGGTTTGCGGGAATCTTGCTTGGCTTTACGAGGCTCAATATCGACAGAACAAGGAGATTCTTCTTTGGATTGGAGAGTTGATACTCGACTACATGGCTCGCGCTGTGACAGACATGACGATTGAGGAAGCCATTGAAGAGCTTGGACTTCTTGATCGCAGCAATGGGGTCAAGTGGAAGCTGAAGACTCTTGCAAGGTGGCCTGTGGTGGTGCAACGCATACCCGCCCCGATTCGGCAACTACCTATCCCGCCGACTTATCTCTCCGAGGCCGCGCTATTTGCTCAGCCAGATGACATTGAGGACAAGATCAAATTCAACAACTCCCGAGATGCAATGCTTGTGGCGGTTAGCGAGAAGCCTGATGTCTGGTCTCGATCAAAGTTTGTGGCATGCATGAAGGAGCTTCAAGACCACTTTGGAATGGAGCGATCTCGCAATGAGGGCGTCGCTCAGTTGCAAGAGCGTCTGATTGCCTACTACCGATTGCAGCGTGAGGCCGAGGGGACTAATGACATTGGTGCTTTCTACGGAAATCTTAGTCTCGACAGGAAAGATGTCTCTCAGTGGATTTACAACATTGAGGCGGCTCTGGTGGACCGGAACCGCATGACGGCTTTGCCAACGGATCAAATACCTCGCGGAGACGGCTTGACTCAGACGGCGCGTGAACGGGTGATGAAAACCTCGGCAGTGAAAGGATACCATCCCAAGTGAGCGACGATAGGAGAAAGGCCCGTGAGTCTCTCTATGATCTAATCGCCGAAGAGTCTTGGATCAGCCACGGTTGCAACGACCCGAAGTTGCTGGCCGAGCATCACTCGGTAACCGACACTCTGACTGGGGAGCGGAAGGAGTTATGCGAGGCTATCTATGACCTTGCGGCAGCAGGGAAGCCTCTTACCAGCGAGTCCTTGCGCCTTCACGGCTCATCTGATGAGTTGCGAGGTCTGTTTGATAAGTTAGCCGGGGCAATACCGGGAAGCGCACCTGATAGTGTTATGGATGTCCTTAGGGACACCGCAGCGAGGCGAGAAATTGCTTCGGCAAGTGCAGATGCCTTCTCCAAGGCTACCGAAGGGGCTGATAAGGCGATCATCCCCATCGAGTCGCTTGAGGTTGCTACGAGCCAAGCGAGGCTCCACCTGCAAGGTCACCTTACATCTGGCGGCGTGTCGCATGTTGGAGAGCTTCATGAACTTATACATGAGATCCAGTGGCGGGTGCAAAACCCCGGAGCAATCAAAGGGATGCCTTTTGGGTATTTTCAGATCGAAAAGTTTCTCGACGGGTTGCAAGGATCGAAGCTCTACCTCGTCGGAGCGCGTCCCGGCGTGGGGAAGACCGGATTCGCTGGCCAGCTTGCTGTGGACCTTGTCTCGCAGGGTGTGGGATGCATGTTTTTCTCCTGCGAAATGTCAAAAACCCAGTTGCAGCAACGACTTCTTGCAACTCATTGCGGGGTAAACCCGACTACCTCGCTGCAAGGCGCTTTGGTCAAAAGGGATTTAGAAGCGATCCGAAAGGGGTTGAAGGCTATGAAAAGCTGGCCTCTCTGGATTGACGACACCGACCGAATCAACGTCGAGCTTCTGAGATCCCGAGCCCGCCGAGCTGTGTCTAAGGATGGGGTGAAGTGCATTATTGTGGACTACATTCAACTCGTCCGAGGCGTCGAGCCCAAGAGCCGCATGTCGAAGAGGGAGGAAGTAGGAGAAGTGTCCGGAGCCCTCAAGGCCCTGAGCAAAGAGCTGGATGTGCCCGTGATAGCTCTGGCTCAGCTCAAGAGGACGGGTAACGCATACGCATCCGCAAGCGCAACAACCGAGCTTCCGAAGCCGAACCTTGAGTCACTCAAGGAGTCCGGAGATTTGGAACAGGACGCAGACGCTGTTATATTACTTCACCGCGACCAAGCTAAGAGCGCGAGCGAGGCATCCGCGATCATCGCAAAGAATAGGAGCGGTGGAACAGGGGAGGTAAATCTGGAGTTTTTCAACGACACTACATCATTTAAGGAGGTTCCTAAAATATGAGCAAAAAAACAAAATTTGGACTAATCGCATCTTTCATATGCGCAATCTTATTTTTTCTTTCTGGAGCGGCCCTCCAGAGGGGGTGGTCACTTTGGACAAGCGCTATTGCCTCAATATGCGTGGTGCTTTCCGCGATGGCGATTGGTAGCGTAGACGAGGAAGGTGGATCAGAATGAAAAACGAATGGTTCCAAGTTCCCGAAGAGCTACAAGTTGATCCGGTGATTGCATTCCTTCTAAAGCAGAGGAGGCAAGCGTCTGATACATTACGGGACGCTGACGAGACCTTGAGGAATTACGTTCTCAGAAACGCACGGGAGGTTCCAGAAGACCTCCTGTCCGGATTAACTAAGTTGCAATCCTTATCTCTTGATTTCATCGTTAGTTTTTATCTGCAAACCGGACAATCTCCGACTTCTGGAGAGCTAATGGAATACATGGGTTGGAAATCAAACAACTCAGCCGTGAATTGCATTAAGTCGCTCACGAAAAAAGGCTACATACACAAAACAAAGGGCAAATGGCGCTCGCTCGTTCCTTTGTTCAACTCCAAGCGCGAGCGAGTAAAGCAAAAAATAAACCCCAAAAAACAGAAAACATGAAAGTCACAATTGAGAAGCCATCCGAGTCAAAAGACTTTGGAGATTTGGCAACTTTATGCATCAGAGCATATAGCCCGAGGGAATGTTTCGAACTGGGCAACATGGCTAAAGAGCTGCGAGACGGAGGGAATCCGTCTGTATTCGGGGAGACCCCCAATGAAAAAGAGGGGATGTTCATGCGTATCCCGCTCGTTCCTGCTGCGTCACCAGCTAATAAAAAAGACGGATTGCAAGTTGGTGATCGAATTCGCGTTTTGAGTGGCTCGACTTACTGTGACCCAACCCACTACGGTCGAGTCGGTGAAGTGATTGAAATTGAACCGGGAGGCGAATACGATGCAATCGGAGTTCGTTTACGTCCGGTCAGTAGCATGGCGGGTGGGGAGGAAAATTCTCAGCCAAAAAACTATATCTTTGACCGCCAAGCTCTGGTCCTGTTTGATTGGCGAGACGATGAATTCTAACCCCAATGCCAAAATTCAATGAAGAACAGCTTCGTAGCGCAGGTTTTGAAGAAGGCTCTGACGGACAGTGGCACAAAAAAGATAGCTCATGTCCGAATACCACAAGTCGGCCCGACGCTAAATGCAATCAAGAGGAACCGAAACATCGGCCTCGACCACAAAGTGAGGAACCAGCAGCGAGCCGCTTTGTTGCAATCGTTACCGTCCGAACCGTCCGATCCCGAGACTACGACGGATTGGGAGCCGCAGCAAAGCACTATCTGGACGCGCTCGTTCAAGAGTGCGGACTTTGCAAAGACGATTCCCCCGAGCATCTTGAAGTCGTCCTTGTGCCGCAACGTGTCCGGTCTTTTGACGCCGAAGAAACGATCATCGAAATCTGGGAAGCCCCAAAGTCCTAAGGTGAAGCCGAGCAACAAAAGGTGATATTTACCTTGCCTCGCTCTCCTTCAGTCCTCATGGTTTAGCTCCTCTGAGGCAGGGGCTGGTTTTTCTCATGTTTCGACCTGTCTTGCTGCGTCTGCTTGAGCGACTTGATGTCGAGAACCAAGCCGCAGCAGCCTCAGAGACCCAAATATTTCTTAGCAAAACATAACATAGTGATTGGAAACCCCCGGCTCTTAACGGAGACGGGGGTTTTTTTGTTCAGATTACATTGGATGCAATTGGATACACATCACTAATCAGTAAACCTGATTTCGTTCTTGATCATTACGCCCCCGTTTTGTTGATGTGCGGTAGCAGCAGTCTTCTTCCTGCCCATATAAGTTTGGGTGAACCAAACGCCTCCTAACGGTTTAGGTGGTCTCCCGAGAATGTCGTGGAACTGAGTGGTCTCTGGAGCATACTCCTGCTTGTATGTGGGAACGCAAACGTGCATCTGCTCATCTAAATAATACTCACCAGTATTGGTGTTAATCCTGTCCCGAGGCATAGAGACCTGCCACTTTTCGTGAATGTGACCCGTGAATATAAACTTAGCATCTGGAAGATATACCGCTCTTCGGTTTGTCTGGATCACGCCTTTCGTCACTGGACCACCTCCTCCAGACCCGTGGTGGAAAAACGCAGGGGTCATGTGCCTTCGGGTTCCATTAGCGTTGCAAGTCCCAAAAAGCCACCAACAACCAATTCCTCCCACAACAGGAGAACCCCCTTGTTGGCGAATGCCTTCCGCAAATCGATCAATCACTGATGTTTCGTTGTTCTTAGAAACCGAGGCTTCGTGGTTGCCGTGGCCAATAAAAATAATCTGCTCGGCATAAGGAGCAAAGAACTCAACTGCGGTATCAATAACTGCATCGAGATAATGGGTTGTGTCATGCTCTGGCCGAATTCCTGATCGAGATCGGCGAGGATCGTATCGTCCCTGCATAACACAGAACAGATCACCTCCAAATAATATCTTAGCGTCTCGCTCCTTAGCTTCTTTGAGATGGCGTTTCAGGAGTTCGTGATCTGACTTTGGGTTATCCCAGTGAACGTCGAAGAGGAGTAGGAAATCTTGACTGTCTCCTACGTTTTTAAGAACAGACTTTGTCCTTAGGGCTTTGCCGTGTTTTTCATGAGTGAACGTCATAATTATTAGGGTTGATGGTTGAGTCGTTTTAAGAGTCGTTCATATGCGGGGAAAAAAATCTCATCTACGCACCGGACGCAGGCTTCTTCTTGGAAAGTATCAAGAAAAGAGATTCCAGAGAGATGAAATGAGGCATGGAGCATTTCATGCCGAAGGGTGGGAAGGTAGTCCTTAGCCAGTAGCTTGCTGGATAGTTTAATAGTGCGTCGTTCATGTGAGTATTCTCCGTAGCAGTCTTCCATTTGCACCTCAGCTATTTTAACTCGATGCCCCGCGATCATCACTGAATTGATAGACTGCATCTTATTACCGCTACTTTCTTGAGTTTCCTGTGTGAGACTTAGCTCCTCCAAGCTGTCGATTTTTCTTTTTGGATATGATCCGAGTTCGGGCGTTGTTAAGAGATCCATTTTTTGAGCTACCCGGATGGTCAACCTCCTTACCTTGCAACGCATCTTTGCCATGAATTCGGACGGCGGCACGGTGCGCGGCATTCCTCTGAGCGCGTCTCTTTTTTTGCTCTGGCCGAGAATTGTATCCTCGCTGCCTTACTGAATCGGCGCTTGCGTTAGCGCTGTATTGTCCTTTTGCTGGCATACTTATGATCCTTTCTTCCACTTCTTAGAGGGAGACTTGGTTTTAGAGCTACTCCACTTCACCTTGTCAGCCCAGTATGCCGCAGACATTTTTCCTCTCTTGATGTTCTTAGCGTGACGAGACTTGAATGCCTCTCTTTGTCCCGCTGTTTGATTAGTCTTTACCCCCTGCTGACCAAACCTGATGAGCTTCGTCTGGCCCCCTTCTTTAGCTACAACGACATGACTCTTTTTGGGGTGGCCGGGAGTTCTCTTCGCCTTGTTGTAGCCACTTACCCCGGCTTGCTTCAGCTTTGGATCACGGCCCTCGCTAATACGGCTTGCCGCTCTTTTTGATCCTTCGCTCATTTCAATTACTTTTTTGGAGGCTTGTGACCCCACCCTAAGGCGCTCAATCTCTCATGGTCCTCAGGCTTTTTGGCCCTTTCTCTTGCTCCCGTTTTTGGATCATACATCCAATGAGGCTTGAAATCGCCCGATCCCTTCTTCTTGCTAATGCGGCTTGCCGCTCTTTTGTATCCTTCTTGCATAAGGGTGGGCTAATACATGGCCTTTTTGACAGGAATTTTTCTCGCCGTCTTGGCAGAGTCCTTAAATTCTTTGTCCGAGGGAGAGCCTTTACTGCCGGGTTTTCTCATTTTTTCCCCGGAACCGGCTTTGATTCGCTTCCGCTTTGCATGAATATTTGCGTATAGTCCTTTTTTCATCTTGCGTTAAAGTTGTAAGGCTTTTTTGTGGCTTTTTTTACGGGGACTGACTTTCCAGACATTTTGTCTGAGGATCTCTTGTCCGCAGCCCCTTTTTGTTCTTTGCTGCTCTTATTGTATTCAGAAGCAGGCTTGCCACTAATCATCCCTTTCTTGACATACTTCCGGGTCTTAATGGTAAGCTCGGGAGCCCCGGCAGACTTCTCCATCTTCTTCATCCCCGGATCTGCTGTTGGGCGCTGTGAAGGCGCGGATTTGCTCGCTATCCGGCTTGCCGCCTTTGAGCTTCCTGTTGTTTTTTCCGCAAGAGCCTTGCTTTTACCATAAGTCATGACTGGTCAATAAGCTAAAATTGTTGCAATTGCAAGCCTACAGTTTCTAAAAGAAGCCCTTGCGTTGCAAGATTCCCGTCCCCCGGTGCTTTCGTTGCAACTTACTTTCGGCTTTCCGGAGATCGCGGGGGATCGGAATGTCCTCGTATCGGTTCCGGTAGCGAGTTGCTTGCTCAATAACACACAATCCTATGCCGCTCGAGAGAACATCATCATCATGAGAGCCCCTCAGCGCTTCAGCCCGGCCTTTATTGTTTACGCAAAACGTCTCGCACTCACTAATGATGCTCAGACAGTTAAGATGAACGCCGCCGCCATCCTCATTATATGAGCGAATATTTCTTGCGAGGGTCTCCTCAATCTGCAATCTCGTAGATGAGCTGGTGTGCCATCCAAATGCTTTCGACCTCTTCTGATTTACATGATTGAAAATCTCTCTCTGGTAGAGTGGAATGTCACCCTTAGATCGAATCAGCTCGACAAACCCACGGTCGCAGTTGATTTCAGAGACCAGTAGGCACTTTCCGTAGTAATGTGCAAGACGCCATGTCCATTCGGAAAGAATATCAATGTCCCATCGGCATTCGGGCTTAATTCTTGCAACCATTGCTGGAGGGGTCCATCCGCGATCCCGGTCAAAGAAGCCTTTTCTCCAAACCAGAACAGAATGGCAATCGGGGTCCTTACCTCCAACCTGACTCTGACCCGTCATGAGGTCGGCGCTGATTAGATAGTAATATCCCTCGCGAGGCTTCTCGTAAATGTTGAAAATGCACTCCTCATCGGAGGTTTGGCGCCAGCTAACTGATTTTCCGCTTTGGCTCAGCTCTAATAAGCCATACTTGCATTCCTGAGCGGTCGCGTGTCTCCGCTGCCAGTCGAGCCCATCTCGGTCGAAGCGGGTGCGAGCCGACGCCCGGAAGGCATGCTGAGAAGTTGTTGGGAACTCTCGGTCAAACTTGGTTTCGTCTCCGTCGCACTCGGCCTCCAGAATCTTCCGTCTCCATGAGATATGCCCCACGGTAATCTCATAGGAGCGACCATCCGAACCTCTGGTGCTGTAGTTGGACATCAGGTCCCGCTCAGTAGGCGTGAGGCTCCTCCTGACCTCTTCTTGCTCGTATGGGCTGAGGTTGTCACAGGAGTCTTGGAAGGCATACCACGGGGCGAACACGCGAATCCATCGACCCTTCCACTCTCCAGACTTGGTGGCGCGAACATGCTCCCAGTCGTCCGCGTCGTTCCATCGGTCATAAAACACCCCGGATGGACCCTGAGCAGTAGATTCCAAAACTGCAACAGTGTCTGGCAAGTCAGGCATACAAGCCAGAACACCGGTAAGAATCTCGGCACTGTTACGGGCCGGGGTGTCTTTCCAGCGACCGATCTCAGTTGCAAGAAGGAAGTGGAAGGTTCCGGATCGCCCAGCTTCTGAGTCCTGCGCTGTTTCCTTTTCCAGCGTAGATCCGTTATCGAAGTGCCCTCGCTCGTTGGTTATGCGTGGTGGCTTCTGACCCCATCGCATCTTGTCGTAGTCAGAATAGCGGCGGGTTATCTTCCAGAGGTTGTCAGTCTGGCTAAACTCTCCGCCAATAATCAGTCCGTTTGCCTGCCTGCGTTGCAACATGTGGTAGAGGCAAGCGGTCGTGATAGTAGATGAGCCTTTTTGTCGGGGCTTGAGGATGATGATCCGACAGGGGTATCCGTTTTGTCGGCACCAAATGATGGACTCTACGACCTGCTCCTGCAAGTAGTTGAGATCAAGCAGCTTGATGTCTCCGTTCTTGTAGAGAATCTTTCCAAATGACTCTGACCAAGCTCCCTCGTCATTCTTGCAAGCGGCTCGTAGAAGCTCGTCAGCCTCCTCGTCAGAAATGTTAATCTTTAGTTCATTTGATGTCGCTGTGCTCATGATCGATCCCAACCATATCCCTCTGAGATTTTTTTTGCAACATCATCTTCGGGATGCAGTCGCCCTCCCCAAACTTGGTCGTGAGTCTTATTAGGTCCGAGGGGGACAATTCGGACAAACCACTGACCTCGATACTGCCCGCTCGTATTTTTGAATGAAAGAGTCCCAGCAAAGTGCGATTTCGTGGCAGATATTTCTTTCCACCTCTTGAAGTAGCTATCGGACTCTATCGTGTTCGCAGAAAATTGACGCCAACCGAGCCCAATCAATGCGTCATCATTAGCAGCGACCAACGTTTCATAGGCTCGGTTGACGAAAATGTTTTCCCCATTTGTGTTAGTTCGGAACGCTGGGTATGGGGCTTCTTGCAGCTCCATCATGCGCTCGCTAACCAGAAGGCGAACCTCATCTTTCAAAGAAGATCCCCCGTTGGTCGTCAGCTCCTTTTCGAATCCTTTCTGGCGTTCAGAAATCACCTTTTGCCGCTTTAAGATTATCCCCAGCTCTTTTTTTATGCAGCAGATCAACTCTGGCATTTGCTTCTTCTTTTGGCGTCTCTCCCACCATGAACCCCATGAATCTCTTCCTTTGCTGGTAAGAGACCATACCGAAAGAAGAGCGGATGCGACGCCTCCAAGAGCCACGATCATAGTATGACCTTCAATATCCATTTTCTAATTTTATCTGGTAGCTTGAAAATGCATTGCGTCGCGAGACCAGAAGGCCCCAGCGGGCAACCAGCCTTCCTTTGCAAACTCCTCCATTACCTCGATAGGCATGTTGGATCGAAGTGGCCAGTGTGAGCGGTTAGTGTTGGTTGAGGCAGAAAGATCGATTGCGGCCCCGTAAGCGTGGGTAGAGGGGCTTGATCCTCCTCGCATGGTTCGGCCAACGTGGCAACCAAAGTATCTCCGAACGAAATCTGGGTGATGCTTGTAAGCAGCATTGAGAGCCCGGAGGAGTGACTTAGAGACCTTCTTGTGACATGAGATTGCAGTTACAGGCTTGTCGGTATCGTAGAGCCTAAGCCACTCTGGAGCGTCTACCCGAACAATGTCAGGGTTGGTGAAAGCCTCAGTGCTTGGAGTGCCGTAGAAGCTACGAAGAGATGACTGGGAGGAGGATGGCCAAGGGTTATCCTTTGGCATCAGGGATCTAAGGTGGCTCTTAGTTGCGGCAATCGAATTAGGGCCCCAGAATCCATCAGCTTCCGTCCCCACATGAGTTTGTAATGCTTTGATCTGGGTCTTGTTCATTGATCACTTTGAGTCTCCCTCTGGAGGGGGCGGTGGAGAGTTTTTGATTTTCATGATGGAGTCAGCGGACATCCCAAGCAGGAACACGCATCCAATCATGGTGAGAAAGGTAAGAAATGGCTCAGGGTCAATAGATGACTCGTAAACATTTGCAACAAGGACTCCAGCAGCGCAAAGAATAAGAAGTATCGCCCAGCGCTGGCGGTTTCCCTCAAGGAACCTCTCTTTTTCCAGTGGATTTCTTCGTGGTTTTGGCATGTCCTAAATCTCGTTTTCTGATTCAGGTTTCAGAGACAGCCATTCCAACTCCGTTACAATCGAAACGTCTCCTGCGTCGATGTATGATGACAGGGCAGAGAGGTCATCAGAGGTCACTCTCCACGTCTCAAGACGTAGCATTAGCCGACCACTTTCGTCGTTAGCCACTTGGAGATACTCGGCTGGTGGTAGACCTCGCAGGGTGGAGGCTTTAGCACCGCCGATGGGATAACCTCTGCTCTCGTCAACGTAGCCAGAGAGGGCGGGGTAGGCTTCCGGTAAGGCAAGGAAAAATAACCATCCGGTGTCCAACTGATTCTGTTCCAGTTCGGTTAGTGGTTCGTCGCTGTAGTCTTCTTCGGGCATGTTACTGGATTACTGAGTTAATTGAGATGGCCCAATTTTTAGATTTGAGACTGGTGATTGCCGTGGAGGTAGCGGATGACAACGTGGTCCCATCGTAGTCGATGTCGATTGTGATGTCTGATAGCTGAGTGCCTCCGCTTGCCCCTGTGTTTGTTCCGTAGACTCCGCTGGTGTCGATGGAGGCAAGGATGTTTTCTACGGACTGAGCGGTGAGGGATGTACAGTTATACCATGCGTTATCGAACGTTTTGGTATATAGCGATGAGGGAGACCAATCATCAAAGAAGTTAGCAGGGAACGTGGTGAGGGATGTGCAGCCATACCATGTTTCACGGAAGCGCAGTGCCGATTCGGGATTAATCAGCGGAAAGGATGTGAGAGAGGAGCATTGGCGCCATGCTCGATAGAAGTCCGTTACTGATGGCGCGTTGATCGCAGGGAATGATGTGATTGAGGAGCAGTCTTTCCATGCGGAATTGAAGTTCGTAACACTCCCAAATGCACTCCTCGCTGCTGCCCCTTTATCAACAAAGTAGTTCTCCATCTGAGTGACCTCACTTTCACTAAGTGGCGACGAGGAGACGAGATAACCCACAGGGTTCTTCAAGAATCCCACGTTCGCTGAAGATGCCACACCACGCGCTTGCAGGTCGTATTGCGTAGAAGCATCAAGGGAGATGTTTGCGCTGTAGGTTCCCTCAAGTGTTGCCACGACGATGGTTCCGTTGACCGCTGAATCCGTTGTGAACTCATACTCATCGTCTACCAAGTCCATGACAAGGTAAGAAGTGTCACCCTGAACCGCTGTTCCTTGAGCCGCTGATACCGTTTGGGTTGCATTAGTCGTTGCTCCGTTTCCAGTAGCAAGATTCTTTAGAGTCACTACGAGATCAGATGAATCGGCGGGGTTTTCGATATCCGCTATAACATCACTAGATGTCGTTGGGCTGGTCAGTGTTTGTAAATTGAGTGCCATTGTTTAAATATTGTCTGAGTGATGAGGCCAGTAGATGAGGCGTTTGATGTGGCCGTTGAGTTGTTCATTTCCATTTTCCCTAGATCCAATGTTTAGTTTGTTCACGGTGGGCAGAGTCGCGCTTGTATCAGTCACTACATTACCCCCATCTATTGTAACGCTAAGATCATTTTCTTTAAACGATGCTGCGTATCTACACAATGTTCCTGCTGTAAAGGTTCCAGCATCTGGTGCGCCTTGAAGAACTCCAGAAGTTTGAACATACAAATGATTAAATGCAGCGTGTATAGCCAGAATTCGGTTTGAACTACTTCCATCACTTATTGAATAGATGTAGTTAAAGTCTACTTCTCTACCTACCGTTTCAACATACACCGTTCCTTCTGTTTGGTTATAGAAGTTCGCAAAGTCACTACCATCAATCACAAGATCATCAGCCGCTCGCGTCACCGCGCTTCCTGATGTGGGGATAAAGGATGTGGCGACAGTGCCTGTTTCGACTTGAGGCATTGCGATCTCTACAGCGTCGCCTTGCACATTAATCCAAATTCCAAACCAAACATCACCGCTACTTGCGTTGCCTGTAAAGGTTTTTTCTACTCTAGTCCACTCTCCACTAATGTCGCTGGTAATGTTGGTGAGGTTACCTTGAGCGGAGTATTGATGATAAAGTTGAATGTCTCCAGTTCCTGATACTCGTCTTATCCAAAAACTGCCTGTGTAAGTCGTCCCAGCGGTGGTCGCAAAAGCAGGAGTGCGAAAAGTTCTGTGTGTGCCAGCCGAAGCGGTAAATATTTTTGACGGTTGCCCAGCGTAACCTGAACCATCAATAAGCGTTGTAGAGCTTGCTCGAATCCAGTCAGAGAAGTCAGTGTTGGTGACCAAGTTCGTCGCTGCTGGCTCAACCAGAATCATAGGCACTCCACCAACATGATCCACACGAACTGTGTTCGGAGAGGCTGTTTGAATGTTACCACTGGCATCAGTATACGTTGCGGTTCCCGCTCTGGTAGCCGTGATGATATCTAAAGTAGATGATACTGCTGGATTGAGGTCAAGTGACGGACTCTCCAGCACACCCAACATTGACGAAGCAGCATCTATGTAGAAATAAGGGTTAAAAGACAAAGGATCAACAGTAAAGATCCCATCTCCAATATAGCGTAATCCAGCATTATAAGGAGAAATATAAAGAGATTCAGGTTGGCCTAAGTCTCTGATCTTTTTATTAAATTCTCTGGTAATGTGGTCATTTAGTTCTCTATGAGGATGGTTATCGTAAAAAGCAATAACTTGCGCTCTATATTCACTCCAAGTTGCTGATGCAGTAGAAAAGTCTGAATGTATTTTTGATTGAGTTAATCGTGGCATTTCTTATTCTCCTTTAGCTTTTTTGATTTGATCTGGGGTGGGCGCTCCTTTTTCGCCTTTCTTCCTCATTTTCTCACCAGAGCCGCTCTTGATTCGATCCTTCTTCTTTTTGATATTTTCCCACAGGCTACTGTCAGATTTTTCTTTTTCTTTTAGGATCTCGTCATGACGTTTCATGAACGTTTCATGATCTGGCCCAGCCATATATAAAGTCTTACCGTCTTTTGTTTTGTGAGGGTGGATGCCTTTAAGACCTAACTTCTTAGCATCCTTCATTGCTTCTTCTTTTGTCTTGAAGTAATGTTTTTTTACATCAGGGGATGCCTTGGAGAAAAATAAAATACTATCCTCTTCATTTAATGGATCGCTAATCACTATAGATGCCTTGCTTTCAGCCTTCTCAAATTGAGAGTAACAAACAGCAGCTCTTTGCTTACCATCTTGAAATTCTTCTTTGTCTGAGAGGTCTAAAATACAGCGACTAACAAATTTATTTCTACTTTCTCCGTTGTTGGGTGTTGGTAATGGCATATTTTAATATACACAAAAAAGCCCCAAGTTTAAACAGAATTTTGCCAAATAAGGAGGTGGTGAACGGAAAGCAAGACTTTTAAGCTTTGTCATCGAGGTCTGGGTCATCTAAAACTTTAGGGTCAATTTCAACTCTGGCATCCAATCCACCAAGAATTGCAACCAACTCGTCAAACTCAGGAAAATCGCGGGGAGTAAGGCCATTGCGTAGCGGAGTATCCAAAAGAAAGTCACTCGCTTGGATAAATGTCTTTCCAGCATGATTACCCGAGTAAATCAGTGCGGAGCCAGTAGTCCAATAATAATGTTGCCCACGACTCGTTTGAGCTTGGCGAATTCCATCCATGACGGTAGCTGCGGTTTGTTTATCTGTAATAAATCCTATCATAAAGTTAGTCCTGAACAAGCTTCCCAGAGGGTTTTAATAGCGAGCGTGTAAGCATTGCGGTTAGTCGCATTTAACCCCTCACTAATTCCGAACGCACCAGCGTTAGAATCTGTGGATTGGGCAGCAGACCCTGTCGAGGACGCGGCGGACCCGAATCCGACGATTGGGAACGTGTTGTTATACGTTCCAGTCAACGTGCCTGTCGTTGAATCCTCGTCGTAGGCCGAACCAGTGCGGCGACTGAGGGTTGTGTCTCCGTCTTTGCGGTTGGATAGCAGAACTCCGTGAGAACCAAAGGTGGGAAGAGTAGACTCGTTTACGCCCAGCCAACATGCTTGGGGCAGCAGAGAACTACTCACTGTATTAATTCGGACACTGTTCGCAGTGACTGCGCCAGCACCGATGATGGTTTTGTTGGCGGCGTTAATAGCTCTGTCATGTGGAGAGGTAGAATCATAAGCAAGGGCCATGAGACAAGCGTTCTCAGTCGTGAGGTCATCAAGAAGTTTGTATCCAGTATTAAAACGGTTGGCGTTGCTTGCAGCGTCTGGGTGAGAGTATCCAGCAGCGAAAGTAAACGAACCCTCAAACGTCCCGCTTGTAGAACTAACAAGGCATCGAGCGTTTGGCGCAGCGGCTCCCCAGATAGGGAGATATAGACGTTTCAAGCTAGAATACCAGCCACCACTCTTGGCAGTTGTGTAAAATGTTTTAATTGCAGTTTTCTGAGCGTCCGAAACACTCACTCCATCCCCCTCAATTGCAGTGATGTAAGCCTCTGCGTCATCGTCGGGGAAATGATACTCTACGGAATCATTTGCAATCGGGAACGAATAAGAAAAATTCAATGTTGCATTACCATCTAAATCATGAGAGTGACTCACAGAATTTAAAAAACAATTGTGAACGACTAATTTTAAATTTGGTGTGGTGGAAGCTGTCCCCAATACTGTTTCAGTTATTAAAAATGTAAAGTTTCCTTTCTCAGTTACTAGGTTTGATAGATTTAAAGTTTCCTCAACATTATTTTTAATTATAGATATTTCTAAAGATCCTTGGGCTGGTAACACGGGATATCTTCTTTTTGCTCCTCGTTCTCCGACTCTGATAGTAGCTCTTCTTTCTATTCCTACAGATAGCGAAACAGATTGAATAGGAAAGTCTGTAGAGTTTTTTCCTTCGGCCAAAGTTGTAGTTAGAGTTATATCTTGTGGGCGAAAGACATTAAACTTGCTTGAATCTAAATCAGAATCTTCTAATTCTTCAGAAGAGCTTACAGACAAAGAATCACACTGGAATCCATAGTTCCCACGAACAAAATCTCCGATACTGCAATCAAAAGAGAAGTTGGTTAAGTTGGCTTTACTGAAAGTGGTTTCAGCAGTAGCGTCCTTTAACTTTAATGTAGACTCATCTGAACTTAAAAATTTCAAATAGTTGCCAGCTCTGCCTAAAATATGATCATTGACGATAAAATCTATAGATGTATCAATGGGTTGATCTGCTGTTAAAATATAATCTTCTTGTTTGTAAGACCCAAGTTTTCTTAGCTCTTGAACATTTTTGGGATTCTCATAGCTGAAAGATTGAACGCCTCTAATCAAAGTGCTATCAATGTAGACTTGGCTCTCATGGGAGTGAACTCTCGTTGCAGAAGGCATATCTTATGTTACACAAAAAAACCCACTCCCGTAGGAGTGGGTTTATAAGTGGTGAATTTTTAATCGTTTTTACTCAATTTCTGGGTAGCTTATACGACTTCTTTGTTCCATAAGCATTGCCTTTGCTAAAATTGCATAATTAACAATATCATCGCAAGCATCTTCGACACTCTCATTTGATACCTTCAACTCCTTGTCATTTGTAAAAGACCTAATCCTTTGAATCTTATCGATTACTCTAAGTAGTAAGCCTTGCACTGGATCAATACCCAGAACAGATGCAGCGTTAAAATTAGCGAAGGGGTCTTTTGAAGTTTTCCCTCCAGTATAATCGTTATTTTTTTGCTTCATAATATCCCTGCAAGTGTCGCAGGTATCTTTGTGCAGTTTTAATAGTTCTTCAGTTGTCATAATTCTTTTTTTTCTTCCATTCTTTGTAGGTGTTTCTCCCAAATATCTTCTTTGCCGTATTCTTTTAGTTGTTCTCTTGCTTTGCGGATTCTATTTTCAGCTAAATTGATTTTTGCTTGAGTATAGATTTGAAATGGGAATCTAAACCAACAAATCAATCCGACTACAACCCCAAGAGTTGCTCCAATTATAATTGATGAAATGATCAGAACTAAGTTTTGAAATGCTTGTCTCATAAATTAAAGTATTCTTTTATTAATATTAATAGGACTGAAACCCAAATTCCAATAGCATATCCAATAACTAAAGAAAAAAATGTGGGTCCAAATATTATTTTTTTTATTTTACGGTATACCACTTTGGTGTTTCGCTGTGTTGCCATTTAGCCATATAGGATTTATCATGATTGTAATACTCACGATACTTTTCCACAACAGAAAGAGTTTCGAAGTTTGGTAGCTGTCTGCATCTCTGGTCTTGAGCAATTGCTACAGCAAATTCTGTTTGCTCTTGCTCATCGAAGTGTAAGCGATGTTTGTTCTCCAGAATCCAAATAAAAGTATCTGTGCTTTTGTGACGCTTGCCATACCTTCTAGTATATTCGTGAAGTAAAGCTGCTGCATGCTGAACAAGCCACTCAAAGTTACCACGGGACTCTCTAGCCCAGATTGCAGAGGGATGATTGTAATGAGTCTTCTTGTATGGGGCTTCAAGATCCTGCATCCAGAATGTCGTGCAGAGAAGTTGATTGCATTCAAGAATCATCTTGACACAATGTTTGTCGCAATGCTGGCGAGCAGCAATTTCGGGGTCTTCGTCTAAACAGAATATATTCATGTCTGGGCCAATTTAAACACTTAAAAATTGAAGTCAAGCATCTTTTCCTTCATTTGTGTGCAAGGCTACTTCAAGCTCGCGTCTAGGAAATTGTAATCCAACCACAAGAAAGTCCCAGAGATTACGATCATACCTCTCGGTTAATCCTAATTTTTCTCTGGTTTCTGCATAGAGATTAGCTTGAGCTTCTTTTAATTCGCTCATTTTTGCCCTAGCTTGATCTAATATTTTTAATTTCTCTTCTGAGGTCATTAAAAATATTCTCAATGTTTTATCCGCTTAGTCAAGATCAAAGTGTAATTATTTAAGATGAAAAAGCTTTCTTCCGTCGAGGTTTTAGATAAAAAAATAAAAATTATTTACGAGGAAATGGAAGATTGGGGAGAATGTTTGATGGATGATAAGGTAATTAAATTGAATAAAAAATGCCTAAAAGATCCAGAGCAGCACTGGTGGACCTTGGTTCACGAAGTAACGCACATGATTTTTGAGATGACAGGCATAGCCTTCATGGAATTGAACGACGAAGAGGCTTATGTAAGGTGTGTTGAGAATTTAGTGATCCCTTGGGCATTGAATAACAGTGGGTTAAGAAAAAAGTAATTTTTAATCAAAAAAGTGTTGATCTACCCGAGAATACTGTTATTCTTCGGACATGGAAATCAACAAGATATTCGAAGGAGCCATTGGACAAGAATCAGTCAAGCGCACTTTGAGTGTATTCATTGACTCTTATAAGGCGACAAACCGTTTGCCGTTTATTAACCTCACTACCCAGAAGGGTGGAGGTAAAACCTTCTTTGCTCGTAAGTTCCGCGAGGCTCTTGAGCGTCCAGATGGCACTCGTCCTCCAATGCTTGAGATTAACGGCAAGACAATCAGAAACGCTCGTGCGTTCTTTGAGCAGGTTTACCCATTGTGGGTTGAGCATAGCGCTTTTCTTTTTATTGATGAGGGACATAACATCCCCAAGGACTTGCAGGAAATTTTCTTGACAGCACTGAACGTGGACAAGAATCCAGTTCGAACTGTTACTACGGAAGAGGGAACGTTCACTTTTGACTTTTCGAAGCTTTCACTTTGCATGGCAACAACAAATCAAGAAAAGCTTTGTGAGCCACTGAGAGATCGACTTAGAGATATTTCTTTTGAAGATTATTCTGGAGAGGAGCTTTACAAAATCTTTGAGTCTAATCTGGAAGAAAAAGTTCAAATCGACCCTGAGACAAAGAAAGAGATCGTTTCTGTGTTGAGGGGCAACCCAAGAGATGCTGTAGTCAAGGCTCAGGACGCTCAGACGTATGCCTCCGCTACCAAGCTTAAAATCTTCACAAAGACCGTCTGGTCTGAGTTCTGTAAGGCTATGGGGGTCAATCCAATGGGCTTATCAAACTCTGAGATTCAGATCGTAAAGACTCTGAGGGACAGGGGAGCAATGACACTCAATGGACTCTGCTCTGTGACTGGTTACCAGAAGCAAGCTATCCAGAGAGACTACGAGCAGATTCTGGTCAGAAAGAACTTGCTAGAGATAGATGTCAAGAGAAAACTCACCAGACAGGGCATGGCACTTGCTCAAACAATTTAATGAAATAAAACTTGACCCAGAACCGAAACCTACTATTATACGACCATGAACGACGAACTAGAGTTTGACTTTTCTAAGATCGACATCGAAGTCAACGGCAACAAGATCGAAGCAGAAAACCTTTGGGAACTCATTGGTGGCTTGGAAAAAGCTCTCAAAGAGGCAGAGGTGATTGACTATGACGATACTCTTGAGGTTCTCTCCAGAGAAGCCAGTGCAGTCGTTTCGAAGTGCGGATACTAATCTCCTAAACAAAAAAAACAAACCAACTAATATTATGGCAAAACGTGGAAGACCCAAAGGTGGCACATCATTTGTGAACATCAACCTAGAGCAACTGAATGACTTGTTCGGTCGAAAGCAGACAATCCCCGTATCAAGGGTTTGGCTGGAGAAATTGAACATTGTGGTTGACTCTACCCCTAGTGCAGTAATCGCTAGCAGCGAAGCTCCTACAGAAGAGGTTTCGAAGATTGACATCAAGCTTGAAGCATAATGTCTGAAATCAAAACATACAATGTTTACAGTCGTAAGGGTGATTGGATGGGCGGGTATTCAACTGACCTTGAGAAGGTGAACCCCTCAATCAATTGCTTGGATATGGCAAAGCAAAATGCGATTCAATGCAAAGGTAGGGTGCTAGCTATGTTCCAAGACGGATCGGAGAAAGAAGTATTCCCAAATGAGGGAAATGGATAAATGAATGCTGAAGCAATGTGGTTGTTTGTCGCACTGATTGGTATGCTAATATTACTCATTAATTGTTTTAATCAATAGAAGAGGGTGCATAGTCCAATGTAGAGACGGCTCGATACAAAGAGTGTCAATGTGTGAGTTCAAATCTCACTGCACCACCAATAATATGATGGATAAAAATTTAATAAAAATGGACGGCTACGATGACTGTATTGTCGGGGTAGTAGAAAGAGCTGGCCAAGAACCGATTCTCTGTTATGACAAAGAAAAAGTTCTTTGCAAACTGAAATCCCAAGACATGAACAGATCCGAGGCAGAAGAGTTTTTTTATTATAATCAAATAGGAGCGTGGATGGGTGACTCTACTCCATGTTTTTTATCAAAAGAGCTTGACAATGACGAGCTTGTATCTTAGAGTCCTGAAATCAAAGAAACAAATGAAAGTAACATATACTCCAACAAACGAGAAGCAAATTGAGGAATATCTTCAAAAAGGCGATCCCACTTTATTAAACCCAATTGTTTCGATTGAGCATCCTATGGATGACATGACTCTACCCGACTTTATGACACAGGCTATTTTCCCAATGCTTGTTGCTATGGGCTACGCTGAAAAGACAATCGCAAGAACAATTACGATTAACGAAGAAGAAGAAGACCTTACTGATTATTAAAAAATGAGAACAAAATTATTCTTAGCTACATCACTACCGCTTTGGGCGCTCGCAACTTGGAGTTGCTTTAGGAGTCCTGAAGTCAAAACAATCACTCAAGAAAAGATTGTTTATCCAGAAAAAGTTGAGGCTTGTGTATCTCTCACTAAATTTCAACTGGAGAAGATGCTTGGGCATTTCAATGAGGACGATCATCCTTCTGAAATGAAGCGTTTTAAAAGTTTGGTTAAGAGAGAGGGGGATAGATGGAGGATCTCTTCGACTCACTTAGCAAAGGGTGCAGAAAAATATTCTCTTCCAGATGGTAAGTTTTTTGTGGTCGATGCTTCCTTTATTGATTATCATGGAGACTTCAAGGATTGTGTTACTTATGCTCATAGCTATCAAGACAATCACGAATATATTGTAGTATCGGCCAAGTAAATTTAGGCTCTGTGGCGGAATTGGTAGACGCTGCGGATTTAAAATCCGTTGATCCTAGATCGTGAGGGTTCGATCCCCTCCAGAGCTACCACTTAAGACCCGTTCGTCTAATGGTTAGGACTCCAGATTTTCATTCTGGCAATAGGGGTTCGATCCCCCTACGGGTTACCAACTTTAAAAAAATACTAATAAAAAATAATATGAATGCACATTTAAAAGCAATTAAGAAAAAGCACGAAGCTCTTGGAGATATCGCCAGAGCAGATCTAGAAACCTATTTGAATAATCAAGTAGCTATCGGAGAACATCCTGATCTGGGCGTAGAAATCGAAAAGAAAGTAGAGACTATCGCTCATCATAATGAAGTAGTTGAAACGATTAATAATCTTATTGAAGGTCATTAATTTGGGTAAGTTATGAATAAAAAAAAATTTGGAGAATATGGGCTAGGACAATGGGCCAAAAAATCTCAGGCGATGGGAAAGAAGCAGATATCGCAGCAGCCATTAGAACTTTTTGGTGGTTAATACATATTACAACTTGCGGTTTCATTATCGCAAATACAATTAGACATTGGTAAAAAGAATTTATATTTAATGATTAGTGATAGAGATAAATTTATATTCGTGCATATACCTAAATGTGGAGGAACTTCAATAGAGAGATTTATTTTATCTAATTATGGAGTAAGTCATGATTGGACGAGTAAATATCCTCTGTCGGCGCTGCCAATGAAAGTTAAATCTGAATTTAGTATTGGCTTTCGGCACAAGCAACACATGTCATTAAATGATTTCCCCTTAGAAAAGCAAGAAGAATACTTTTCATTTACTTTCGTCAGGAACCCTTGGGATAGGATTATGTCTTCTTATTTTTATTACAAGAGGCTTGGTTATAAGTTTACCTTTAAATCTTTTTTAGAATCTAATAAATCTCGTATTCACTGTAAACCGCAATTTTGTTTTCTTAATAAGAATATAGATTTTATAGGCAGGTTTGAGAACTTGCAAGAAGATTTTAATTTAATTTGCCAAAAGCTAGGCTTTGAGTCCAAGAAATTACCACATGAAAATAAGACAAATCATGAACATTATACTGAGTGGTATACTGATGAAAATAAAAATCTAGTTACAGATAGGTATTTTGACGATATTGAGGCTTTCGATTATGAATTCGGACATTAACTATGATTAATTACGAGCATAAATTTATATTTGCAAGAGTCGCTAAAACAGCATCAACAAGCATTCTTGATAAGCTGCCTAAATGCGATAGACTATGTGAAGAATGGGACTACGATTGGAACCATGTTCCTTTATGGCATCGGAAACAAATTTTAAATGAAAATATTTTTAATACATTCTTTAAGTTCGCATTCGTAAGAAATCCATTTGATAGAGCGGTTTCAATAGTAGAATATTGGAATAAGCGAAGTAAAAAAAAAGGTGGCCCTACTTTTGATTTTATAGATTTTTTTACAGGTGGTATTAGTAGTGAATTTATTATAAAAGACAGATTTTTTTCAAAGTATGGATCACAGTATGATTTCACGAAAGGTTGTAATTTCATAGGCAAAGTAGAAAACTTACAAGAAGACTTTAATATTATTTGTGATAAAATTAGAATTACAAGACAGGAACTTCCGCACAAAAACAAATCCAAACATAAACACTATACCGAATATTACAATGACGAAGCAAAGCAGGTGATTGCAGAGCTATATGCACGAGACATTGAGGCTTTTAATTATAAATTCGGAGAATAAAAATGCGCTTGTAGCTCAGTGGTTAGAGCAGGGGTCTCATAAACCCTTGGCCGTGAGTTCAAATCTCACCGAGCGCACCATTTTTAATTAGATAAATTTAAATACAAAGATATAATAAATTATGAAACCTATCACTCTTCATTGCTCCAAACAAATTGATGACCTTTTAGATGAGTCTATGACTATGGAGGCTAACGGTAAAGTGTTCGCCTCTCAAGATCATGCAAGCTCCTCTTATGTCAGGAATCCCAATCTATGGTGTGGAGGCTTAGATATTACCTGTTTATCACCTTGGAATAGTAGTGGTGATCATAAGAAAGCGGGGACACTAGTGACCCCAAGGCACATTATAGGTGCAGCACACTACGAGTATTCTGTAGGGACAGTGGTTAGGTTTGTAGAGAAAAACGGGGCAGTGCATGACCGCACCGTGACGGGAAAGGCTCGACATCCCGAATGTAGAAACTACACTCCAGACTTAACAATCTACACTTTAGACAGTGACCTCCCCTCTACAATAAAGCCTTGCTCTGTAATGCCCAGCAATTACAGCGAGTATTTAGATAACTTCAGTAAGATAGCTTGCCTTGGTCTTGATCAAGAAGAGAAAGCCCTCATCATTGATTGGCGCTCTGGAGGTAGGATGCAGACACCCACAAACCCTAAAAGACTTATTTTTCATGAGAGTAAGATCAAAGGTGATAGCGGGAATCCTGCATTTTTAATATTCAAAGGTAAACCTTTACTTGTGACTGTCTGGACATGGGGCGGGGCAGGAGGTGGGACTCCCGTGGCAGAGTATATTTCAGATATCAACGCCATGATTGTGACCGCTGACACACGGGCAGGTGTATCAACCAACTATACAGTTACTGAAGCGGATTTTTCAACGTATATAGTCTTCGATGCTAAAAAACTTATGGCTCGATTCATCGCTGCACTTCGTAAGTTACGACCTCGTTGGTTTAAGAAAAACCCTGAAACCAGTGCGGAAACCAGTGCGGAGACCAGCGCGGAGACCAGCGCGGAGACCAGCGCGGAGACGAGCAGCTCTGAGTCAAGCTCTAAGCCACCTTGGAAGACAAGTGCTGAGTCTAGTTCACAGGGTTAATAATTAAAGTATTTTAGTTATTTTGATAATATGGGGGAACAATTGTATAAAAAAGCTACTAGACTATTCACAATAATTTTAGCTTGTGAGAAATATAGGCACAAAATGTTGTCGCAAGACACTACTATGCTAGGAGACTATATGTATTTTATGGGAGATCCTGAACTGTCTTCTCCTCTAGTTAAGGATGACATAGTTTACTTGCCTTGCCCAGACAATTATGAAAGTCTACCTATAAAAACCTTGATGGCTATTAAATGGGTGGTTGAAAACAAAGAGTTCGACCTAATATTAAAAACAGATGACGATGTCTCTTTTTTTGGTAATTTTAATAAACTTGTTTGTGAAGCTTTAGAATATGATTATTCTGGTCGGATGATAACTGCGGGTGCTGATGATTGGCATTTTGGTAAATGCGAAAATGAAGAACTAAATCATACTAGGGTTGATGTGCCAGAAGGGGAGTATTGTGAGGGGCCAGCATATTTTTTGTCTAAAAAATCCGCTTCATATTTAGCAGGTTATGGAGTTAGAGACAATTATTTTATTTATGAAGATGCAGAAGTCGGATATTTACTAAGAAAAATTGAAATTACTGGGAATGAACTTAAAGTAAATCAAGGATTTATTGTTATAGATGAATCAGGAGAAGCTATATGGCCCCCCGACCCAATTATGCCAGAATAAACATGTAAGATAATGGTTTTTAAAGCAAAAAATAAAATAATACAATATTGCCCAACTCCAAAGTGTGCATGCACTTCTACCAAAGTAATGATCCATAAGGGCATTAAAGGCACTATTGATTACGAAGACAAGATTCATAATCGTAGTCGGACGCTTCCATTCAAAGAGAAGAAGAACGCAGATATAAAATTTTGCATAGTAAGAGACCCTGTAGATAGGTTTATATCATCCTATACAAATAGAATTTGCCGTCATTATGACATTAATTATTTTATAGGACTTGATGAGTTTATTGATAAATTTTACGATAAATACTATAGATTTAACAAGAATATGCATCATCATTTTCGACCACAGGTTGATTTTATAGGTCACGATCCCAGCTACCATGATAAAATTTTCTTCATGGATGAAATGCCCTCTGTTTGTGAATTCTTGATTGAACTATTTGGCAAGCCAATAAAATTAGAAAACTTACAGGCCGTTGGTGCAGAAAAACCCATCCCAACTGAAAGCCAAATTGATTTTATAAAGTCTTTTTACGAAGATGATTATAAGTTTTTGGAGCAGGTTAAAAGGTAACCAATGAGAAAATTAAAATTTAATCAGTCAATGATAGATGAGGCTGTTAAAAAGGCAAAAAATCTAGGTTCTATAAATAATTCTATCACTTCGGGAGGTGGTAACTTGGCTGGATACTTGGCTGAGATAGCTTTAGCTGAAGATTTGCAGTGCAATAATGTTTCTTGTGACGAAGGTAACGAGAAATACAACTATGATCTAATAAAAAATGATTTAAAAATAGATGTCAAGACCAAAAGAAGAACTGTTGACCCAAGACCTTCTTATGAAGTATCTATAGCTGAGACTAGCAAGCATCAAAAGGCAGATACTTACGCATTTATTTCTATTACATTTAAGGAGAAGCGGGGCAAAGGGCGTAGTGCTACTTATCACGGGGTAGAATCTATATGGTTATGTGGCTTTATGCCTAAAAAAGAATATTTTGAGAAGGCTAAATTCTGGAAAAAAGGAGATGTAGATCCGTCTAATGGCTTTACAGTTCATGCAAACATGTATAATATGCACATAAGCAGATTGAAAGATACAGAATAACCAATGAATTCACTTAGAAGGCCAATTATTTATCAGGGTGTTACTTATCCTGATTATGAAATAGATTTTAACACCTCACAAGTTCATAGTGTTAGGAAGAATGATAAGGTTTTAAAGGCCAACTCAAGGTCATTTAGTAGATATGTAAATGTATGCCCTTATTTAAATTCTAAAATGACACCTATGGGAGTTCATGCGTTAATAGCAGAAACATTCCATGATCTTTTACCTAAATCTCCCTTAGTATCTTACTATGGTTTACTAGTAGGCAGAGACAGACATATTTTAAAGACCCCAACAGAATTTACTTTCATTTGTAATCAAGTATGTCCTGATCATATTGATGGCGACCCAAGCAATAATCATCACAGTAATCTAATGATTGTTACTCAATTAGAGAATAATTTAAAGAGAGGCCCGAAAAGAGAAGGCTTTAGTCCACATAAAGGGGTAACAAGTGATAGGGGAAAATTTAAAGCTAGGATAGATACAAAGAATACAATAGATCAAAGCGGGAAAGCTTTTAGTTTATCAAAAAATCTTGAAACAGAAGAAGAAGCCGCATTGAGGTATAATAAAATGCTAGAAGAGTCTTTGTTTACTATCTGGGGAAAAGATTTGGGGCTAAAGCTATATGATCTTGCTTATAAGAATGTAATTGAGACTCCTGCCAGAGTATAATTTATAATAAATTACCATAATTTATTCTTTTTATTTATACCTTAGTTTTTATTCCTTTTTATACAGTATCTTTCAAGGTAATACATAGAGTAATACATAATAGAGATACAATAAGAAAACAAGATAGAATAAGGGTTTAATCAGATATTAATGGATGTAGTAATGGATAATAGGATAGTGGCTGTTGCTCTAAATAATAAATAATGGTAATTCAGCTAACTTTTGCCCCCGAATAGCCAACAAAAGCAAACAAAAGCAGCCCAAACAGCTCCTGATTGAATAAAATTTTATAAAATAAGCCCCGCCTATAATATTTTTTTATAATTAGTAATATTTAGCCCTAGTCAAACACAAAGCAAACGCCAGTTTTTCTAAAAAAAACCAAATAAAGCGCGTCTTTGCCCACTTTAAGCAAATAAAACCAAATAAAAGCTAGCTTACAAGCAGCAGCAAAAGTCCCCACTTTTCCCAGAAAAGCCAAATAAGCATATACCAATATATACAATGAAGCAAGATAGCAACAAAAACAAATTCGATGTGAACCTCGATCCAGAGCAAACAAGCAAATTACAACAAATTTTTGGCATTAATAAAGGGCGCAAGTTTGGAGACATTAAGTCAAATAATGATAAAGGTAATTCCTGCTCCAAGGTTAAACGATTTTTCCGCAAATAAAGGGTGTGTATTATTTTGAGCCATTTATTTTAATTACTATTTCACTGCTTATACTTGTGTCTTTTATAGCAGAGTAATCTAGCACCCAAGGTTGTAGGATTTTAGGCGAAATAAGCGCAAATAAACGACCCGTCCCCAACAAAGGAGACGGGTCGTTCGCACTATGAGAACCAATACAATACATGAAAGAGATTAACCTGCAAATAAATCAATTAATTTATCAAGCCCACAACAAGCAACAATAAAGATAAATATAAGACAGCAAATAAATACAATATTATCAATAAGGGCGGCAAGATCCTCGTCTTTCATGTATGTAATATAACAGTATATAGAACTAAGGCAAGCAAAAACATTCCAGATGCCCGTTTTTTCAGTAGGCAACAAATAAACAAAACCCGATTACACAACAAACTAATTATCAGTGAGTTAGAGATAATCAAAAAAAACGCTGTAACCCATTGAGTAGTAAGGAGTTAGGCGGGTCGGCCCCGCCCCCCTCCGTAACTCGCTGGCGGTCAACGAGTTACGAAGATTTTATTTTTTAATCAAAAGATTCTAGAGCTTCGATAGCGTCTTGGAATGTGATATAGGTATTATTTTCCATGTTGTGGTTGTTAACCCCTTCAGACCATTCAGCGTATTCAGGAGACACTTTTGTATATGTGAGGTCTTCTGTAAAATCGTCAAATTGGTTCCACCCCACCATTCTGTGTTCTTTACCACTCAACTGAGTAGCTGCTTGTGCTGCCAGTCAAGTGATACTACAATCAAGGTGCAGTTTGGCGTTTGAGTTTTGCGTTTTCGCGAACCCCAGTAGTTCTTTGTTTGTTATTGTCATTTGTTTTTATTTTTTTAATCGATTAAGAATGTGCCATTTCCAAACATTCCCTCTTCAGATTTAGCCTCTGCCCTCAAGATCATTACAGATCTCAAGTCGCGACCATCTTTTGTTGAAGGGGTAAAATCCAAAATCTTTTCTATTTGTTCCAGCTTTTGTTTGTCTCCAGTGATCGACAATCCGTCAATCGTGTTGAAGATCCCCCCCGCTTTTAGAAACAGTGGGATCTCCTCTGGAGCTTCTTTTTTTAGTTTTTTAATTCGTTCGTGCATCATGGTATCCATTTAGTTCGTTTTGTATGTAGTCTCTAATCTCGATGAACCACTCATCAGATAAATCCATCTGCTCACAAAGGTCTTCTGGTATTGAGGCGCAAGCTATTCTAGCCATCTCTAAAATGTTGACATCATATAACCAGCCCCGCATCCGTGTTGAAGAGGTTTGTTCTTCTTGCTTCATAGTATTATAGATTGCTGTATCTTTCCATCAACTCAACTTGAACGTGCTTGTTCCAGATGCTGTGCATAAGGTCAAACCAAGTGCCTTGACCCGCCCCACGTTCGGCTTCGCCTATAGAAGGAGGGAAGACCGTCCTAAACTCTTCTATCATAGTGTCCAGTTGAGATTCAAATGCAACCTGCTCAGGACTAGCCTCCTCTTTCAACCCATCGACGAACTTTACAGCTTCATCAACCGTCATTAGCTCGCTTCCGTCGCCGTTGTAAATGTTCTTTAGGTCATTGGTATCCATGTAGGTTTGAAGTAGAGCTTCTAGGAGTCTCTTTGTGCTTACTTGTTTTTTCATGTCTGAGGGAAACATACCATGAAGCGGGAGGATCGTCAAATTTAAATTAATTAAAAATTTCCGCTCTAAGTCACTGATTAGTAAGGAGTTACGGCGAGTGGCCCCGCCCCCGCCCGTAACCCGTTGATAGTCAACGAGTTACGAGGGTTTTTTATTTAGCAGATTTCATTTCTTCTTTTCTCTTTTTCCTATCCCCGAACCAACCAAGATCAGGGGTTTCCATGTTCCTACGCTTCCAAAAATTTTTATAGGCTTTGTCGAATTCATCTCTAAACCCTCTATTTAAGACGGCGAACTTGTTTGCTTCTGAGAAGTCTGGTTTTATTGGTTCCATGTTTTTATTTTTCTTAATTTCTTTTCCTGAATATTATAGCGATAATCGCCATGATTAAAATGATCAAGGTGTCTGATTCTCCGCTTGTCATTTTGGCTCCACTACAAAACCAGTTTCGTCTTTTTTTGCAAGACCTTTCTCGACCAATCCAACGATCACGCCCTTTTCATCTTTGAAGCGGAGATCGTTCTCATCACCATCGACGACAGTAAAACCAAGATAAGTTTTAGGAAGCGAAGCGCGGAAAACAATCGCAACGTTCCCGCCTAGCGAAAGAATCTTTTTTATTCTGTCATCGCTAGTCTCTTCACTGCGGGAAAAGGTCAGGTGGTAGTTGTCGGGCATCTTACCATGAAGCCAAGCCATCATTCTAGGGAAGCCCTTGGTATAATCATAAAAATTAACCTCTGGGAATTCTTCGATCACACTTGTCTTGCTCCCCTTCTTCATGTTCTCCCAAGGAATATCGCTTGTAAGATTGAGACGGAAACAAGGGGTGAGGCTTTTTCTCGCTGCGCTTTTGATAGCCTTGCCGATTTCAATTCGAAGATCCGACATAAAACCCAAGTTATCTTTAAAGAACCTTCGCGTTTTAGCGATTCTAGAATTTTGCACGTTGGACATACAACCGCGCCCCGCTGTATCTAAACAAGCTGCACGACATCCCGCGCTTGCCCATTGGCAGACGTTGAATCCTGATTTGGTAGCAGGGGAAAGATGGAGTCCGAATGTGCGGAACCCAACCTTTTCACCCTTGAGGGTTTTGGCGTTGCCTGAATTAAGTAATTTCATTGTGTTTTATTTTTGATTAAAGATTTACCACCAGCAAGAATAAAAAACTTTGTCCCCTTCATCAATCGCCTCAAGAGCCTCCTTGATAAATTTAAGATCCTTCTCTTTTCTCCACTCATCCTGACTACTGTCAGCACCGTAAAAGAAACCCACAGTTTCCGGCAACTTTCCAGCCTCAACCACTGCCCACAGACTTTCTAAATCCTCGGCAGTCAATTCGACTTCATGGCAGTTTAATTCATCTGCTGGCTTCCCAGTTTTGAGAGTCCAGAGGTTTTCCATCCAACCTTGCAAGGCGTTGTGCTTTCTCCAATTGGTGATTTCGCAATCTTCTCCATTTGAATCCCTTCGTTCTGCGTATTGATCTAATCCCATAACGAGAGTATTCTGACAGGATTTTTCCTGCGAGACAAGGCTTTTTTAATGTTTTTTATTATTTTATTTTGAGCTTGCACTATTAGTTTTTTCGTATATAGAAAAAAACCTCGTAACTCACTGATTGATAAGGAGTTACGGGGCGCGGCGGGGGGCTTGCCCCTAAGCCACTGATATTCAATGACTTAGGAGATATTTTTATTTAATGCTCATCTGGCAATGGCTCCTTTCCATATTCAAGGAAGTGCATATGCTGCTTCGCATATTGATAGACTGTATTCATTGCCTTCTTAACCTCTTCTCTTTCTTGATAAGCTTTATCCCAAGCTTCATCCCCAAGAGGGTAGTAATCCCTTTGATGGAAGTCTGTATCAAAAAGCAGTTTAATTTGCGCCTCGCTTACAGCTTCAAACAATTCGTTGTATTGTCTGCGTAGGCTGGTCTCTCCCGATCCATTCATGTGGATGCATGGCATTGTGTGTTCTTTAATCATAATTTAAATTCTTTCTGTTACTTGTTCAATGACCAAGACAAATCCCAACTCTTTAAGAGCTTCAACGTCGTAGTCGGTTAAAGTTTTTCTTCCTGTTAGTTTCTTTATGGAATTCCTGACAGATTCTTTTTTCACATAAGTCAGAGTATTACCGTAAACTTCTTTTCTTTCTACTTCTATTGTCATGGTTTTAGCTTTCGCGGTGAATTTGTGTGAAGCCTAGCTTATCAAACACTTCTGATAGTTCAATCGCACCGTGTGTCGAAATCGGGATGCGGGTTTTCTTCTTATCAAAATCCCATTCAATGGAATATTCTAAGCCCTTGTAAGCCTTCTCCTCCTTTTTAACACTGAAGGTTTTATTGAAATGTCCTGTCAATCTGATTGTTGGTATCTCTTGTTCCATAACGAGAGTATTCTGACAGAATTTGATTTCAAAACAAGCCTTTTTAATGTTTTTTTAATTTAAAAAAATCTTCATAAGCCACTGAACGATAGCGACTTACGGGGCGCGGCCCCGCCCCCGCCCGTAACTCATTGATACTCAACGACTTACAGCGTTTTTTATTATTAGAAAAGAAAAACCCCGCCCCCCATGCAGAGGGGACGAGGTTACGCTATCGACCACGATGAAAATTAAAACGCCATTTTAAAAAGATGCACAACGCCGACAAGAGATATTATACCTGACAAAATGAACATGCAAGTAAAAACCACATTCTCAAAAAAAGTTCTGTCCTGTTCTTTCATGATAAGAAGCCCCCCTTTCGGGGGGCGTTATAGGCTAGGCAGATAAAACGAGTGCGGAATTGCGATCTTCCGCAGTAATCAAGGAAGGGTTTGCAACCCTGTCGAGAATACCTTGGGTTTGCATTGTCATGCGTGGTAGGTGCATGACATTGTTGGCAGTCAAATCCTTGTAGGATTCTGTGACAGCATTGAAGATATTCCAGAGTGTCCCGCGATGCTCGTGGAAAGCTCCCTTTGTGCCGTCAACATCAACGCCACCATTCTGAACAAGATCCAAGAATTTTTCAATCTTGGTGGGCTTGATCAAACCAGCCTTGAGAAGCTTGTTGATTACCTCGATCTCATCAGCCTCGGTGTTCTTGTAAGTCTCAATTCGCTTGCCTTCATTGTCCCAAGTCTTTTGGATGGAACCAATGGCTTCGGCCATAACTAGTGGGAGATCCTGAAAAATGTTGCGGGTGTGCTTCCGTGACAGGGTAATGTCAGAGGAAAAGCAAAGATTCTCGCAAACAAGCATTGAGGAACCAACCGCTACAGAACTAGCAAACTTTTGATTGTGGGAGTTCCGAAGACCAAAGACAAGCTCGCGGTCAGTATTATCAAAGTCTGACTTGCGAATGGCAAAACCAGAAAAGCAATTCATGCCTTTCTCAGCGAGACCGTGTTCTTCCTGCACAATGTCAAAGCCACTGTGTTCCAGTTCGCGCTTGGCGATATCGACCAACTCGTGATGGTCAATTGGGAAGTGACGCGAACCCATAGGATCAGGCTTTTCAACTTCTTTGAGTTGATCATAGCTGACTTTGTTGGAGGAGTAGATTAGGTTTTTCATAGTAGTAGTAGTTTCTAGTTGGTTAACTGTCAGAGAACTGCCTCTGAACTGGTGAGAGTCTAAACCATTTTTTTGTGAAGCGCAATACCTTTTTTGCATTAAAAGTGATTTTTTTTGCGCTAACAATGCCAAATATTTTAACAAATAAGCTTGACATCCCCCCCAGCTTTATGATAAAGAGAAAAACCCCGTAAGTCACTGATTATCAACGACTTACGGGGCGGGGCGGGGGGCTTTGCCGCAACTCCTTGACGTTCAAGGAGTTAAAACGATTTTTTATTCTCCGTCGAGGTGATTTTGAAGAGCTTGCGCGTCTGCGGGTGAGAGGCCATCATCAGAAGACCATTCGGGGTTACGATCACCCATATCGTTTTGGATCTGCGCGAGCAACTCTCCCACTACTTCGGGCGTGGGGTTAAAGTTGCCAGCGCGAGGTCCATCATCGAGCATGTCGCGTAAGTCTGTTTCATTCATCGGGGCGAGACTATCAGCAATAGGATTTTGAACTGTCATGTCGGGAGTATGGGGGAAAATTGACCAAGCGTCAAATTAAAAAAGAAAAAAAACCCCTCCCACTGTCTAGAAAAGTAGGAGAGGTTTGGATAGCCAACCTTGCGATTAACTAAGAGCAAACTTTTCGTTTAATGCAGCAACGTGCTTGCGTGTCCACTTTACGTTATCAACGAAGCTTTCAAACTTATCATCTTGGACATCCCCCATCCTTTCGGCTAGGTGTTGATGAACGAGACGTAAAGCATATTCAAGCATGATAGCCTGATCTTGGTTTCTAACTTCGATACGGACGGATTCAGTTGATTTAGGCATAAGTGAATTCTACATTATAGTTTCTTTTCGTCAAGAGAAAAAAGCACAAAGGTCATTAAGGTTAACAACAAATAAGTCAAATATATAGGGCCAGATATATTGCGTTATAACCAACTGATACTCAGTGAGTTACAGAGAAGCTCAGTGAGTTACAGAGAAGCCTAAAATTAAAAAACCTTCTAAGTCACTGATGCTCAACGAGTTAGGGCCATTGGCCCCGCCCCCGCTCGTAACTCCTTGACGTTCAACGACTTACAGAGTTTTTTTTATTATAGTGAATTTTTATCACGCCACAAAGAAACTTCCCATTTTCTCCGAAGCTCCAAACCTTTTCGGATTTTCCCCGCTGCCATTCTATATTGAGGCATGACCACCTCAACGCTTTTATAGTTTCCATTATTGAGTCTATTCTTTTTTTCACAGACCAATTTGCTTAGTGAACCTTGACCACAGTTAAAAGTAAAACTTGTGAGTGATGCCAATTGATTTTCGGTCAATGGAACTTTTACAATTCTCATCACATGATTTTTAGCAACAAGTAATTCTTCTTCTAACAGTTTCACTGCTTCTGATTCTGTGATAGTGTCGCCCCATCTAACATTTTTGGTATGGCCATAGCCGATAGTCATGACTCCACCACTGCAACGATACGCTTTAGACTTAAAACTCTCGTAGTGTTTTACTTTAGAAAACATTTTATCCCAAGCAGAGATTTCTTTTTTGATTTCTTTTTTAACCTCTTCGACCCTGTAGGATTTTTTAGGTCTAACAAGAACAGGAACTAGATCTTCTTTCTTGTCTCTCTTGTAAAAACGCTTTGGCTTAACAAGCACGGGTGCTTGCCATGTTTTAACAATCTCAGGCGCGGCTTGCTTCTGAATCTCGACAGTCGTCGGGGTAACCTTTACTTGTTTTTCTTTATTGGCCACTTTGCCAGCCTCCTGAAAGAAGTAAACTGATACAGCAAGCAGTGTGATGATTAGGAGTTTTTTCATTTTATTTATTATCAAAGTGATTATTCAGCCATCCTTGGACAGCTTCCCTGCCAAAACGATTATGTAAACGGCGCAAAGTAAAGTGGCTGTAACTAACTACACCATCAACCTCAAGCTCCGCGATGTATTCTTTCATTGCTTCTTCAAAAGCTAAAGCGGTTTCAGCACTCGCGAGGAGTGGATTTTTTTCTTCTTTCATGACTCTATTTTAATTCCTCCAATTCAACTTTCAACTCTTGGCACTCTTTCTGGAATTGACCTGAGACCTCGGAAGCTCTAGCAACCATCTTGTCCCAATTCTCTTCGGCCTTCTTCATTGCTTCTATTGCTTCCTGTGATTCTTTTGATAAGTTCATAGTGTTTGTGTCTGGAAAATTGGTTGCTCTAAAAGGAATTGCACCTTTGTCTTTCTCGCCCGAACCATTTGGGTTGCGGTGGCTTATGATTGGAGAGGCCGTGGAGAATGTTTTACTTTTTAAACTATAGAGCTTTCTTACTGGGGGGAGTATAAAGGATTTGGGGGATGGGCGCAAGCCCTTTTTAAATGTTTTTTTAATTATTTTTCTATGCGTGAGAAGTAGAGAGTTCTGAAAATTTCCTCGTCGCCCGTCTTGCTGTCGTGACTTACGTCAACCACTTTACAAACTGCGAAGTCCTTGGTGGAATGCTCAACCCCGCGAAGTTGATACATGCGAAGATTTCCATTGTTAGAAGTGGTGTAAACAAACTGCTTCTTGATCAGGCGGGTGATGTTGTCTTGGTTGGTCATGTGCATATTTTACTCTAAAAACTCAGAGATTAAAAGGTTTTTCTGCATGTATTTTAATCTTTTTTTAATCTGTCAGACAGCATTTATTTTTATTTTTAGGCTTGACTCTCTCCTTGTTTACTATAAAGAAAAAAACGTTGTAAGTCCTTGATACTCAACGAGTTAGGGGCCACGGCCCCGCCCCCGCCCGCAACTCCTTGATACTCAGTGAGTTAGGAGGATTTTTTTATTAACTGTTTTCTCGCGGATGTCAACACAAAAGATTAATTTAATTCAAAAAAAAAGCTCCCTTTCGGGAGCCTTGTGTGGTGCGGATTAGTAATCCAATCGACTGTCATCGTAATCGCGAGCGCAAGCTTCCCTCTCGACCCGCTCACCCTCTGCCCAGAAGTGCCTCCAGATCCCGAAGGCCATCGCTCCATCTTCGAACATTTCTGGGATTACCCAGCCAAGGTATGAACGGGGGCAGGTGATACTCTCATGACCTCGGAGTCCTGCTTGATATGCTAAGTCTGCTAAGTGGTTTTGTGTTACTGTTGCCATGCCGATAGTATACTCGAAAAAAGAATCACGCGCAAGATCTTTTTGCATATAAATCAAAAAAAAACCCGCCAGCCTCCGAAGAGACTGACGGGTAGACACACACACCATTAGAAAACTGATTTGGCTAGCTGGTAAGCGGTCGCCACGCGACCTTTCACCTTTTCGATCCCTGCAACGTGCAGAGTGCGGAACTTGGTCTTGCCTCCATCGTCGAGGTCTTGAACCTCGCCTTGGATGTAGCGACGACCCGATCCTTTGGCGTGACCAGTGTAGTCGATTGACTTGATCACGAACTGACGAACGCCGTCATTTTTGACAGAGGATTCGTCGCTGTTGAAGTAAGTCACCACGCGATTGGTGAGCTTAGTCTTGAGGTCTTCGTCACTGAGTCCATAGAGGGCGTGATCGAAGCGGGTGGTGGTAGTGGTAGTGGTGTTTTTCATAACGAGAGAATTATAGTCTAGATTTGGGGTTGGTGCAAGGATTATTTTGATCTTTTTTAGAGGTAAGAAGCGACAGAAACAAGGGCTTCGGCCTCTACTCTCTTGGCTGCGCGTTTGGCTGCGCGGATATCAAGGAGGGCTTTAGCTGCTTGCTCGCGGGTGATAGCTTGGAACTTATAGCGACTCCACTGGCTATTTTTTACAGAGATGTGCAAGTAAGTCATTCCCGTGCGGTAGACCGAGAGAATCAGATGCTTGGTCTTGTAGGTGCGGAACGTTGGTGATGTAGTAGTGTCGGACATGGGCATAGTATACAGGAGAATCTCACAAAAGAAAAGCTTTTTCTGCATATATTTAATCTTTTTTTTATTTAAAAGGGCTTGACACGATGGCTTGTTTTGATATAGAAAAAACCTTCGTAAGTCGTTGATACTCAGTCAGTTACGGGCGGGGGCGGGGCGCTTCCCCGTAACTCGTTGATACTCAGTTAGTTAGAGCGATTTTTTTTATAACATAAAAACTCAACGTGTCAAGTATTTTTTTTGGTGGATGGCGGGGGGATCGAACCCCCATCCGAGACTCGCGTCCCGTCGAAACCATTGGCCACCCAACTTTTTACTTGCCGTAAATCATGCGGAGTTCGCACGAGGCTTCGTTGACGATTTCCGCAGTCACGCCCTGCGGCTCTTTGCATGCATCCGCGATGCCCTTGCGGATAATTCGCTTCAACTTTCGCTCACGCATCAACTCCCCAATGTGATGAGGGAAGAGAATGGGATAGGTGAGAATCAAGATTGCTTTCCCCATTGGGGACTGATATTTGAAATTGTGGAGATTCATAATGGTAGTTTTCTTACTTGTTATTTTTTAGGCTAGGAATCTAGGGTCTTGCTTCGGCTGGTCAGGCACATTTTCAAGGAACCATTCCCTTTGCTCTTTTCGGAACTCTTGGCATTCTTTCTGGAACTGGCCAGAAACCTCAACGGTCTCCTCTGCTAATTTGTCCCATCCTGCTTCTGCTTTTGCCATTGCTGCTAGTGCTTCTTCGGTTGCGGTCATGTGTGAATTCTACTTTATTTTTCTGATTGGTGCAAGCTCTTTTCGTATAAAAAGAAAACTTTTTTTAACGGGGTCGGGAGTTGCGACCATAAAGAAGTTCCAGCCTTTCTCCATGCTTGGAAGCCCAAGAAGCCTTTGCGTTCTCAAACTCCTCGACGCGAACGAACTTCCCTTCGGGGAAAGCCCAGTGTTGACCACTTCTCAATTTCTCAACTGTTTTAGTGTTTGTGGTCTCGCCCCAAACAACCTCTTTGCCTTCAGCGGTTTTCGAGATGATGACGAAACTCTTGATTTCGTTTGCGTGTTTCGCTTTTCCTCCTGAGAAGTATATCGTTGCCATGCGTGTATTTTATCACAGATCAGGGTAAACAAAAAGCTTTTTCTGCATATAAATGTATTTTTTTTTAGGGGAGGGGTTTTCTGAAACTTTTTGACTTTTGTGCTTGACGCATACAGCGCGGGGGGTGGTGAACACTATAAAGAAGTTATTTTTCATATTAAAAGTGGCGGTGCGCCACAGAATAAAACAAAACAAAAGCTAAACCCGTGTAATAAATAAAAAGAAATGATAAAAGACAGCAGCTTGTTATTGGGTCATATTGAATTAACAAAAAAACAAAAAGAATTCTATGACATAATGTCAGACAACAATACTCGGATTGTATTTCTGGGTGGGCCAGCAGGAACGGCTAAGACATTTCTTTCTGTTTATAGTGCCTTAGATTTGTATAATAACGACAAAAACTTAAAAATATTGTATTTGCGTAGTGTTGTGGAGAGTGCGGATAGGGGGATAGGTTTTCTGAAAGGTGATATGGATGATAAGTTTGGGCCATATATGGCTCCGTTACTTGATAAGATTGACGAGTTATTGAACAAGCCAGAGAAAGACCAGTTAAAAAACAAAAGAGTATTAGAAGCGGAGCCGATTAACTTTTTGCGCGGATGCACTTGGCGGGATAAGATTGTGATTGTGGATGAGGCTCAGAATATGAGTGTGAGAGAGTTGACTACTGTGCTTACAAGGATTGGTCGTGGCAGTAGGTTATTTGTGTGTGGGGATAGTTTGCAGAGTGACATTAGGAGTAGTGGGTTTACTAAGTTGGCTAATTTGTTTAAAGACGAGCAAAGTTCCAAAAAAGGGGTGCATAGTGTAGAGTTTAGTAAGGAAGATGTGATAAGAGATAAAATTATTACATATCTTGTAGAAAAAATTGAATTATTAGCCCCAAATCAATAAAATTTCATATGAATAAAGTTTTCTGTTCATCCTGCGGTCAAAAAAACGTGTATGAGGTGACCAAACCCAAGTTTTGTTCGGCGTGTGGTTCGTCGATTGGAGCGGCAGCACCCGCGCCAGCTCGACGAGAAGCTGTTGCTGAAATTGATTATGAGGAAGAGAGTCCTCGTTCCTTTGATTTGAAAAAAATGAAGAGAGACATTGTAGCAGAAGCTAGCTCGCAGAACACTACATTAACTGATCTCTGGAAATCTGCCACTCCTGAAGATGCCAATAGGAGTAGGACTTCTAGGCCAGCAGCAAATTTGCCCGAGGGTGACGCTATGATTAAACAGAGCCAAGCTGATTGCGCTTCATCTAGAATTCAAGACATTGATGGATAAAAGGTATGAAGACCTTATTCCAGAGATAGAAGAACTTTTAAGTAGGTATAGAACCAAGTGGCAACTTAATTCCATAGCTTGGTTGGATTATGATGATGTATCTCAAATAATCCGCACTCATATCTATAAAAAGTGGCATTTGTGGGATCAGAAGAGAGCATTTAAGCCTTGGGCTTCTATGTTGATTAGTAATCAGATAAAGAATCTGATAAGGAATCATTATGGGAACTTCGCTAAACCGTGTTTGCGGTGTTCTTTTTATTTAGGTGGAGATGAGTGTAGCTTTACTAAAAGCAAGGAGCAGGACGAAGAGTGTGGGGACTTCGCTAAATGGAAGAATAAAAAACAAAGCGCGTTTCATTTAAAGATGCCAGTCTCTTTAGATGCTTTAATATCGGTTAAAGATAGAATAAATGAAGATGAATTGGACTATGATAAGAAAACGTCCAAGATACATCTTTTGGTTATGGCTGAGTTAAACGACAAGCATAAAGAGATATATAAGCTTTTGTTTATAGATCACGTAGATGAAGCAGAGGTTGCTAAGAAGTTTGGGTTCAAGCGAGATACAAGTAGAAGAAAGACACCTAGATACAAACAAATAAACAACCTGAAGAAGAAGTTTTACAATATAGCAGCTAAGTTAGTAAAAGAGGAGGATATATAATGATATATGATTTAACAGAAGAGCAGAAAGAGGAAATTCTTAAATTGTTTAAAACAAACCCCGATTTGATGTTTATTACCCGCAAAGTATTCAATGACGAGGATATTGATGGGAGATCGAAACAGGGCCGTGCAGTGAGGAAGTTCTTAGCTGGACAAGACAAAAAAGCAAATACATCACTTGCCCCGAAAGTAGAGCAGGTTCATCTAAATAGGGAACAAAAAGAGTTCTTGATGACTGACAATATTGAAGTTGGGATGAATGCACTAGAAATTGCCCGACTCACCTTCAAAGACCGTGACGTTCAACCCTTGAGCATGAAGCACAGGGTTATTGTCGATTTCTTAAAAACTTATCGGCCAGAGATTGTAGACGATAACGAAATTGTTACAAAAGAGAAGTGGACTCCTCCCAAGTCTATAAACAGAGCAATTGTTAAGATAAACAACTTCTGTGGAGCTACCCTAGAAGAACTAACCCTCCAAACAAAACAAAAGAAACTAGTAGAGCAATTAATTCTTTATTTTAAAAGCCCTCGCTTCAATCATTTTATTAATCAGTATTCAACTCTAGCTGACAGAAATTTATTCGAAAGTGAGTTCGTCCGTGCTATTTGGGACAAGCCTGACCTCACTAACGACGAATTGAATCTATATGTGACCGTATGTGCTAACTACGTGCGCCAGAAACACATCCAGATGCGTATTGACAAGCTTAATGCACTACTAGACGACCAAGACAACGAAAGGGACATCACAATGCGTCTGACGGAGATTATCAAGGCCACCAGCGAAGAGCTTAACCAGTGCGAGAAGCGCATCGAATCCCTAACGAAAGACTTGAATGGATCTAGAACCGCAAGACTGAAAGCTAAAGGTGAAGAAAATGGATCTATCTTTGCTCTGGTAGAAGCATTTCAAGATCGTGAAGAAAGAGACCGTATGATCATGATGGCTGAACTTCAAAACAAATTAATTGAAGAAGAGGCTGATAGACTAGAGAATATGGATGACTATAAAGCACGAGTGCTTGGTATATCTAAAAAAGAGTTGTTATGAGTGAATTTGTTTGCAGAGTATGTGGTAAGTCCTTCGATAATCGTAGAAGCTTTCACGCCCACCTTAAAGCTCATAGCACTTCCATTGGGGAATATTATGTGGAATACTATGGCAAACGAGATCTTTACACAAACGAATTACTACAATTCAAAAACTACGACCAATATTTTTCAGAAGACTTTAACAATGTAGATAATTATTTATCTTGGTTAAAGACAACCTCTCCTATCAAAGCAAAAAATCACTTAATCAATTACACTCGCGAAAGATTTAAAAATAAGGATGTAAAGTTTACTCCACCAGACTTATATTACATGCTGGCTCAAATGCCTAATATAGATTACTACCGCAAAATGTGGAGGTCTTACTCTGAGTTCTCTGAGGACTTGGGAATAAAATCTTGGTTTACTAAGAATTTACCTAAAAACTTCTGGGAGCAAGAAAGTAAAGACATGCAGATATTCGTGGATACTAGAGAACAAAAGCCCCTTAACTTCGATAATAGTGTAAAGAACAAGTTAGACTTCGGTGATTATACTGCTGCTGGAGAATACTACTCAAAAACCTTTGTAGATAGAAAAGCTCAAGATGATTTTAGACAAACTTTCGGAAAAGATATTAAAAGATTCAGGCGCGAAATGGATCGTTGTGTCCAGTTTAATTCTTACATGTTCATTGTTGTCGAGTCGTCTATTAAAAAAATCGAGGAAGAAAACAAAGTATCAAAGTTCAAATCGAATTTAGGTTACTTGTGGCACAATGTTCGTAGTCTGATGATAGACTACCCAGAAAACATACAGTTTGTTTTTGCTTACTCAAGAGCGGGGGCGAAGAAGATTATCCCCAAGATACTACATCACGGGCAACGTCTATGGCACGTTGACGTTCAATATCATTTAGAGAAAAAAGTTCATGGCATGGCAGAAAGGAAAACAGCGGTATCGAAATGATTATTCCGCGAACGAGCTTAATACATATTTAAAAACACTTGATGGCGACTTGCCTGACGAGGAAGCTAAGTATTTATTATATAAGTTTTTAAGAGCTAATATTGCATTTACCTCCGAATTATTTTTGGGGGTAAAGTTATTCCCATTTCAGGCTATGGCCATCAAAGGGATGATGGTATCGGACTATTCAATGTTCGTATTCTCCCGTGGTATGTCTAAGACTTTCTCTACAGCCATTTATGTGTTACTTGAATGTTTGTTAAACCCTAATGCAAATATAGGTGTTATTGCAGGTAGCTTTAGGCAGTCAAAACAAATCTTCCAGAAGATGGAAGATATCCTTTGTAAGCCAGAGGCAAAGCTCGCAAAAGAATGTGGAGTTAAAATAACAAAAGGAACTGACCAGTGGACTTTGAAAATTAATAATAGTCGCGCAATAGCTTTGCCATTAGCTAACGGAGAACGACTTCGTGGATTTCGATTTAATAGGATAGTGTTAGATGAGTTCTTAACAATACCAGAAAAGATATTCAATGAAGTTATCATACCATTCCTTGGAGTTGTAGAGAATCCTATTGAAAGGGAGGAACTACATAAACTAGAATCCCGCCTTATCGACAAGGGCGAGCTGAAAGAGAATGATAGGTATGTATGGCCAAATAACAAGTTGATAATACTTTCATCTCCGTCATTCAAATTCGAATATATGTATAAACTCTACAAAAAGTATGAGGGTCTTATCTTCGGAGAGTTCGACAGAGATAATGATGATGAAGAACAAGCGGCTGATGATGCATATAGATTAATTATGCAATTAAGTTACGACTGTGCTCCGACAAGACTTTACGATCAGAACCTGCTTAAACAGGCGAAGGCCACTATGTCTGAGATGCAGTTTAAACGAGAGTTCGGCGCACAATTTGTAGATGAGAGTGATGGTTATTTCAGATTATCTAAAATGGCAGCTTGCACTATTGCTGATGGAGAGTTTCCTGCTGTTGAAGTAATTGGAAACCCAAGTGACGAATATATTCTTGCTTTTGACCCCAACTGGGCTGGTAACACAAGCGCTGACCACTTCGCAATGCATGTATTTAAGGTTCTGGGGGACGAACAGAAGATTTGCCTTGTTCATAGCTACGCAGTGGCTGGAGTATCCTTAAAAGAGCATATGAGGTATTTTCTGTATCTTATTCAATACTTTAATATCGTGGGTATATGCGGTGACTACAATGGAGGAGTTCAGTTCATCAACTCTTGTAATGAGAGTGAGTTGTTTAAAAAGGCTAGTGTGAATATTGGAGTGATTGAAGTCGATTTAGAAAAACCTGATCAATGGCATAGTGACATCACACAATTTAAGAGCCAATATAACCAAAAGGAGAGAAAATATTGTGTCTTAAGAAAACCTACAGTCAATTGGATTAGAAGTGGTAATGAAATGTTGCAAGCAGCGATAGACCATAAAAGAATACTGTTTGGCTCCAGAGCGGTGGACGACCACTTCGACCGACAAAGAAAAGGTAATTTACCAATTGATGAGATAAAGTGGGATAATAAAATTACAGCCACTTCTAAAGGAGCAAAAATGATTGATCTTATTGACCAACAGAAAACTAACATTGAACTTACAAAGTCAGAATGTGCTAACATTGAGGTTACTACCAACCCCCAAGGTTCACAGTCGTTTAACTTGCCCCAAAACATCCGAAGACAGAAGGGGCCGAATAGAGCACGAAAAGACTCTTATTCTGCTTTGATTCTAGGGAATTGGTTCGCCAAAGTTTATTTTGATTCTCTTAATGTAACTCCTGAGAAAAAACCTGAGTCTACATTTATACCGTTTACTATTTGAAAAGTTGTAAAGTAACTTTTATAACTTTAGTGTAACAATTGTTAGCATGGCAAAGCGTAAGTATACAAAACGGTCTGAATATTGGAATAAGTTCAAAAGCAACACTCTCAATCATAATTTAGAGGATATAACCAATCAGTCTTTAGCAGAGGAGTTTTCTCCAGAGCTGGTCGGAGAATCTTTATATGAAACTACTGCGTCTCGTCTTTCTGACCCAACAAATCGCTCAAGTTCAAGAACTAACAGCATTACTCAAAGCTATACTAAAAATAGGTTCAAGAATATTGACGATGGGCTACTCCCTTTTGATTACTCTCGTGACTCCGTAAATGTCCGTGATGCAATCCAGTTATGTCAAAAAGCTTACTTTAATGTCCCTGCCTTCAGAAGCACTATTGACATGCTATCTGATTTCGCTGACTCTGAGTTATTTTTAGAAGGGGGATCTGCTAAAGCTAGAAACTTTGTAAAAGCTTGGTTTAAAAGAATTAAAATTCATGACATCAAGTCACAATACTTCCGCGAATACTATCGTTCAGGCAATGTTTTCATGTATCGTGTTGATGGTAAGATCAAAACTGCTGATACTGGAAAGATCTTGGAAACCTATGGTGCTACTAAGAGCGTTCCCATTCCAATCAAGTATTTGATCATAAACCCAACTGATATCGCTACAAAAGGTTCTATTTCTTTTAATGACTTTCAGTATTTCAAAGTCCTTACTCCATATGAAATATCTAGACTTAAAGAGCCTAAAACAGAGCATGAGATTGAGATGTATAATTCTTTGCCAGAAGATGTTCAGGTAAGAATTCAAAACAACACCGCTACTACCACTGAGCGTTTGTATATTAAATTAGCTTCAGAACTACTACATGTTGTATTTGCTAAAAAGCAAGACTATGAGCCACTTTCTGTTCCATACGCTTTCTCTGTCCTCGATGACATCAATAAGAAACTAGAGCTTAAGAAAATTGACCAAGCCATTTCTCGTTCTATTGAGAATGTTGTTTTGTTGGTTACTATGGGTGCAGAGCCAGACAAGGGTGGAGTTAATCACAAAGCATTAGCTGCAATGCAAAACATCTTCAAGAATCAAAGTGTTGGGCGTGTTCTTGTATCTGATTATACCACAAAAGCTGATTTTGTTATTCCCGATCTTCGTAAAGTAATTGGCCCTGAAAAGTATGAGATTTTAAACCGCGACATTCAAGAGGGGCTTCAGAATGTTCTCCTTGGAGACAACAAATATGCAGATGGGCAGCTAAAGATGAAGATATTCATTCAGCGCCTTGAAGAGTCTCGTAGCCAATTTATCCGTGATTTCTTACAACCAGAGATACGCCGTATTTGTAAAGATGCGGGAATGCGTTCTTGGCCAGAGGTTAATTTTGTTAAGACTGATACTCTTAATAATTCGGACATGACTAAGCTTGCTACTCGCATGATGGAGCTTGGAGTTCTTACTCCTCAGCAAGGCATGGAAGTTATCAACACTGGAATCTTTCCAAAATCTGAAGATATGGGAGATGCACAAGATAAGTTCAAAGAGCAGAGGGAAGAAGGTTATTACATGCCACTTGTAAACAGCATTAACCTTTACCAAAACGAAGAAGATTCTGTTCCAGACGCTAAACCAGAAGTGGCCCCTATTGCGCCTTCTGGTGGTCGTCCTATTGGAGTCTCTAACTCAAGCTTTTCAAAGAAACATATTGTTGAAGCTACCCAAATGGTTAGCGAATTTGAACTTAGAGCTTATCGTGACTTTGCTCTTAAGTTTGGCTTGGATGAACTTGATGATGATAAAAAAGATTTAGTTTCTCGCGCTTGTGAGTCAATTATTGTTTCTAAGTCAGTAGATGAATGGGATGAGACTTTATCAAGTGTTGTGGAAAATTTAGATAATCTTTCTGAATTAAATGTTGATCCAGATGTGTTGGATGTAGGCGCTAAACATCAGCTCGATGACATGTCTGCTGCGATTTTGCATCACTCAACTAAAATTTAGGTGTATAACATTTTATGGATTTAAAAGATTTTGAGGTAAGTAGCTTTGATTGTAGCATTAAGGCTCTCAAAGAAGCTGACTACGAAAAGTTTGGAGTATCAGAGGGATCTATCGCAGAAGCTGCTAAATCTTTATTGCCAGACGACTTTGACCCATCTGCAAATGTAGATGTATTGCCTGTTGTATTTAATTTAGCCCTCGTCAACGAATTTAATAAAAACGGTGATGGCATAGATTCTGAAACAGCAGTAGCAGCCGTAAAAAGATTTATAAATAAGCCCATTAACATTGAACACAAGAAGCATAAGATCGTAGGCCACATGATCAATGCTTCTTTCTCTATGGAGGAATATGATTTTAAAGATAATGCTATTGAATCATATGCTAACAAAGAAGAGCCATTTTATATCAACGCTGCTGGTTTAATTTATAAGAATATTTTTCCAGAGTTAGCGGAAGCTATCGAAACAGCCGCTAAAGAAGAGAATGAAGAATATCAGAGTATTGCTACTAGCTGGGAGCTTGCATTTAAGAACTATAAGGTCGTCTATGGATCTAATAGATTGGACGAATGTGAAGTTGCCGAAGGTTCAAAGAAAGAGGAGCTTAAGCAGTATGTAAAGGGTTTTGGTGGAAAAGGCGTAGATGAAAATGGCACACCAGTTCACCGATTGATACATGGTGAAACTTATCCTTTAGGAGCTGCACTAACATATAAACCTGCTGCTAGAGTTAAAGGGGTTTATACATCAGACCCACAGAAAAACAAAAAGCCTGTTGATAATTCTTTAGCAAAAGAAGATAATAATATTATTAAAAATTCCCTAAATGGAAAAAACACTGTAACAAACAACAAATTCGATATTTTTGATATGGATAAGGAACAATTCGAAACATTAATGACACAAGTTGCCGAAAGCGTAGCTTCTGTAGTCAAGAAGGACGATCAAGCCAGCTCTGTTGGTGAGATTATGCGTGATGCTCTTACTGAGCATTCCGAAAACTGGAAATCTAAAGTTCAACTTGAAGCCGAAGCTCGTGAGAAAGCAGAAGCAGATCTGACTGAAATGAAAGCTTCTTTTGATGCTGTTCAGACAGAACTCTCCGCTCTCAAATCTGAGGTTGAAGCTCAAGCTGCTGTTGAGTTATTTAACTCTCGTATGAACTTTATCGACTCCACATACGAACTTACTGAAGCAGAGCTTAAGTTGGTCGTAGATGAGTTGAAGGTTGTTGAAGCTTCTGATGAGGCTTTCGATACCTTCAAAGAAAAACTTTCTATTCTTTTTGCAAGCAAGACCAAAGAGGCCATTGCAGCTCAAGAAGAGGCAGTCAAAACCAAAATCGAAGAGGCTATTGCTTCTAAGATGGCAGAAGAGACTCCTGAGCAGCAAGAAGAAGTTGAGGCTAGCGAAGATGAGTTGGAAGTTGAAGAGGTCGAGGCCGCTCCCATTCCTAACAACAACGCAGAAGCCTCCGAACAAATTTCTTTGGTTGCAAAGCTGAAAGAAAACTTCTCTGTAGAAGTTACAAAATAAAAAAAAATCTAACTAAAAAAAAATCTAACTAAATTATATTATGGCTAGTGAAATTACTAAAATATTGCCCTACCGTCAATATGATGATAACGATGTTATCAACATGTTTGCTTACGAAGGCACTGATGTCGGGGCTGGAACCATTGTAAAGGTTTCTGCCGCCAATCTCAACGATGATCTTATAGATCTCGTAGACGGTGGATCTGCTTTCCTTACTACTCAAGGAAATGCTTATTCTCCTCTTGCTGTTAACCCTCTGAGGGTGGCAACGGCTGGTTCTGGTGATGCTGCTCTTGGAATTATCGTCCGTGACGTTCGCGACACCGATGAGAATGGAGAGAAGCTGCGCTTTTACCCCCAGAAGAAAGAAGAGCTTCAGTGCGTTCTCTCTGGAGAATCTGTCCCTGTAGCTACTAAGGGTGTATTTACCTTTATGGAAGGAGCTTTCTCTGGCTCACTTATCCCTGCTCCTAATGTCGAGCTTGGACTTCGTGCTGGTGGAACGCTTGCTACTGCTGTTGCCGCTGACACTGTTGTCGGTAAAGTCCTTGCTACTGGATCTCGTCCTGCTGGTGATACCCACGCAGGAGGATACGCAATTGTTAACATTAACTTCTAATTTTACTCACAGATTATGAAAATTACTATTAAAAAAACTGAAGATCAGTTAGCCCTTGTTCGCGCAATGGGTTCGAATAATCGTGAAGAGGCTTACGAGGCTCAGGCAGCTGTTGCAGAACTTCTCGGACCTGTGGTCAGTGAAGTTATCAACAATGCCGTGACCGTTGGAAATCTTTTCACCACTCTGACCTATCAGTCTGATGACAATCCTTCCCTTCCTCTTGATCTCTTCCACGACATTACTGATGAAGATTATGTGCAGGTTTACTCCCAGCAAGTTGCTGGTGGACTCCCTTACAACCAAGTCTTTCCAGCTCACAACGAGCTGAAGTTTAGCACTTACACTCTTGACAGCGCACTCGCTTTCGACCGTAAGTATGCTAAGAAGGCTCGCGTTGACGTTGTTTCCAAGACCTTCACTCGTATGGCTCAGGAAATTATGCTTAAGCAGGAGCGCACTGCATTTAACGTGCTCGCTTCCGCTCTTGTTGCTGGAGATAGCTTAACTGCTGCTGCTGGTGATCATATCACTGCTGCTGCTGGAACTAGCCTTGTTCTTGATGACTTGAACAAGCTTATCACACTCTCTAAGCGTGTGAATAGCTCGTTTGTCGGTGGAACGCCTGTTGGTGGTTCTAAGGCTGGTGTTACGGATCTCCTCGTTTCTCCTGAAGTTGTTGAAGATATTCGTGCTATGGCATACAATCCTATTAACACTGCTGCTGCTCCTATGACTTCAGCTCTTAAGACTAGCATCGCTGCTCCAGCAGAGCTTCGCTCTCAGCTTTACAGTGGTGCTGGACTCCCAAGCTTCTACGGTATCAATATCGTCGAAGTTCTTGAAATGGGTAAAGGACAGCGTTTCAACAAGATCTTTGATGCTGTTAAGGGTGGCGTGAGCTTCACTGAAGCTTCCGAACAGATCCTTATCGGTGTTGATCGTTCTCGTGACGCTCTACTCCGTCCTGTCGTTCTTGATGAAGGCTCTACTGGTGAACTCAACGTTCTCGTTGATGACCAGTTCTCCGTTCGTCAGAACAAGATTGGTTACTACGGTAAAGTCGAAGAGGGTCGCGTTTGTATCGACGACCGCGCTCTTGTCGGAATCGTTCTCTAATCGAGGTTTCCTAAATTTAAGAGTCGCCCTACGGGGCGGCTCTTTTTTTTTTGATTTTTTTAGTGTAATCTATTATGATAAGGTATGGAGAATAAGAAAGAATTTTTAGAAGAGTTTAACGTTATTGATGGTAAAGAGCGTTCTGAGCGAGAAGAGAAGATTCAAAAAACAAAGGAATTAGAAGATCTTTTGGGGATTAAGGATGTTAATCCATATGGCACAAATAACAAGAATGTTTTTTCTAGTAATCTGGGTAGCATGTCTGTCGGAGAAATGACGACTCTTGCTCAAAGGGTTGGTCTACCAGCTTCCTCTATTGACACTCCATCAGTATTAAAGAAGAATTTACTAAAGTCCTTTGATATTTATGTTCAACAAAATAACGTAACAGTAGCGGGACAAGCACAACCTGTTGTTGATCCAAAGGCTGAAAATTACGATGAAGTAAAAAAGCTGTTTGAGCTATAGAATTCCCTAAAGACTGGTTTTACTGTAAGGTTATTTAATGAATGATCTTGGCTCACTAGCAACAAAAATAGTAAATTACGAGTTTCCAGATGACACTGTAAGATTTCCCGTGTCTTATATTTCTGGTTGGCTTGAGGCTAACATTGGCGAGCTTAACGGTCTTACTAATGAAGAATTTTATGTTAATAATACGGGGGCTATAGAAATTGCTACTGGATCAGGTTTATTGCCAATTGAAGAAAATATTTTCTCGACCCTTTATGAGATCCACTATTATGAGAAAGCTTCTAGAGACTCTCTGCGTGGGTTCACTTATGGAGGAGATACGGATTGGATTACTCTAAAAGAGGGCGATACAACCATTCAAAGACAAAACAAAAACTCTGTCGCGAAAACATACAGAGACTTGAAGGTTGATACTTCTGATCGTTTAAATGACTTAGTTGGCCGCTATAATCAATATAAGTCTTCTCCCTTGCAGGTGTTTGGCCGAGATGGAATTGATCCTGTTGACAATATTGACGCATACCAATCTACAAGCTCTTACAGATCATTCTAATGGCTTCATTACTTACATCTACTCAAAAGTCAGCAATCCAAAGTGCGTTAAGCGAAGTTCACGATACTTTTGCTAGAGATATTTATGTCTATATTGAGAAGAGGGTGACTACAAGACCCGCTAATTTGAACTATAATCCACTGTATGGTAGGGCTAAGGACGACTCTAGGTTGAGTTCGCAAACTACGCTAGTTAAGCACACAGTGCAAGCTAGAGTCAGCTACGCGCCAAATCAGGGTGAGTCTGTAGTGGATGGTGGAGCGCAATTTAATTTAACTGCTTCTCATGGTAAGGTGAGAATCAAAGTTGATTCAGATGGTTACGATAAGGTAAAGGATTCTACGAGGATTGAAATTGATGATGCTTTATTTACTGTAGATACTGATGCTAAAAATGTGGGACCATTCTCGACTCAATACTATACTGTGTCCCTTAAACGAGAAAACTAATGGCTAAAGCATTTATATCAGCAACTCGGTTTAAAGTAACAATAAACAAAGCCGCACTTCTCAGGCAGGTGACTGCTGGCAACAATGGTAAAGTTACTGGGCGAGAAATAAGAAAATATGTTGTTCCTATTATTGAAGATGCACAAAAAACTTTAATTAAAGATTTTTTTAATCATTCTGTTACGAAAGAAATTAAAGCTGGGCCAAATGCCTCAAATAGCTCTGGCACTTTAGGTGGTTATGGAAACCTTTTTTCTTTTATTGGTTTTGATAAGGGGTCTGACCCAACAGCAGGAATTGAAAAAATATTAAAACAAAAACTTGTAGTTACAGTTCGGGCAATATCTAATGGTAGATTTAAAATATCTATCACAAACCCCCCTTCTAAAGACGAACTTTTTAGCGTGTCTCAAATACCTTGGGCTAGTGGATCTAGCTGGGCAGACGGTATAGAAAAGGGAATTTCGAACTTAGGATCTTTCTTATATAAAGCAGGGGGTTTGAATCAGTCCAGAGCTGGGACGGGGATACAAGTCTTAAAGAATTTAAGATCCACTAACTTCAAAACCCAACCCTATATCTCCAAACTTGTAGATAAGTTTTACAAAAACATCATAAAATGAAAGCTCAATTTGATCAGAATTTATTGTCCAGTTTTTACTTGTGGTTAGAAAACCGCTTGTTAAAGACTGACACTAAAGCTTATATAACTGGATTAGACAATAATTTTCGCTATGTAGATTTTGATGATATTCCTGCTGATATGGTTGGTTATCAGGGAGAGTATCGTCAACTTGTCGCTGATTATGATATCGATGTTGTAAACTCTGGGTTTATGGTGAGCGGGGGTCTTGTCACTGGAGATTCTAGTGCAAATGGAGGGGTTCATACTGATTACGAAAATGGAAGACTTTTATTTCCTGAAGCTTCTGGAACTGGATTAAATATATCTGGGACTTATTCTGTAAAAGAAGTAAATACTTACATCTCTCACGATGATGATGTAGAGTTTTTGGTCTATTCTGATTTTTTAGAGAATGGGCAAGATTCGCCTTACTTTTATAATGAAACAGGAATTATAGACAAAGGGGCTTATTTCCTTCCAGCTTGTTTTGTTTCTCTAGCTTCTTCTGAGAATGAAGAGTTCGCATTTGGTGGGGAGGAAAACACTCAAAGTAGGGTTCGTGTCATGATTTTAACTAAAGATTCTTATATTTTAGATTCTGTTATTTCTAGGCTTAGAGATACCGTAAGAGAAAAAGTAACTCACATTCCTTATGAGGAGTTCCCATATGCTTATTCTTACTCTGTAAAAGATTTTCCTTATACTTATACTGGCATTGTAGGAAATCAAGGGACTAGCCCTCTATGTTCTTATATTGATAGCGTTACAGCTTCAAAAGTTGTTTCTGAGGCTTTGCGAGAAAAACTGAATAAAGACTTCTCTATAGCATTCTTAGACTTTGATTTATCAACCTATCGTTTCCCAAGGTCTTAAATCAGTGTATTTAAGGTAAACCTTTTTATATAAATATGGCTACAAGAACAAGAGTAATTTCACAAAACAAGGCGGTCTATGTAACTCCTACTGGATGGGGCGCATATCCCGAAGCAGGAACTCCTTTAACTGGCAATAGCATGGTAACAGGTCATCACCTGCATCGTGTTGATACCTTTTCATTCGAAATGGATCTCGCTGGAGCGCGTCAAGATGTCAGAGAATTTGGTCAATTAGCACGAATCGGAACCGTTAACCTTACTGAAGTGAATCCAACTTTAAGTTTCGGATACTTCTTGGGGGATGGAGAAAATGAATTGGCTCTTGGTTTCCAGAAATCAACGGCATCAGTTAAGGGTCAAATGTGTTCTGGACAATTGACAGAAGATCCTATTCTTAAAGAGCGCAATATTTTCCTACTAACAGTTGCAGAGGGAGAAGATGCTTTTAATGAAACGGAGGCAACAATGATAACAAATGAAGATAACCACGATGTTGTTGGATTCGGAAACTGTTTCCTTTCCAGCTACAGTGCAAACTTCAGTGTTGGAGAGATCCCACGGGCTGATATTGAAATGCAAGCTTCTAATGTGGTTTTCTATACTGGAATTAATTCTGGTCTGCTTAACCCATCGCTAGACTTGGAAGGAGAAAGAACTCACACTGGGATTGTTAAACTTCCTGCTCCAAGTTCTGATGCTGACAATCTTCCATTGGTTCTTCGTCCTCAAGATGTAACTATTACTTTCAATGATGGGACTGATGGAGTTTCGAAAATTGGTGGACCTACCTTTAGTGCTTTACCTATTCAAAGTGCTTCTGTTGAGCTTCCATTAGCTCGTGAAGTTATTGAGGCTCTTGGAAATGAGTTGGCTTATGCCAAACTCCTTGAATTCCCAATTGACGTTACTATGAGCGTCAATACTCTTACTAGGGACTTTGCTTCAGGCGCACTTGAGTATGCTTTGACTGGAACTGCTGAGAATAATAAGACTAACATCACATTGAACATTACAAACGATGGCGCAGCCGCAGTAGAGTATGTTCTTAGTGGAGCTGTTCTTGATAGTCAGTCATTCTCGCAAGGACTTGATGATAACGAAACTGTTGATCTCACTTTCTCTGCTCAAATCGGTGGTGCTTCTACCACTGACCAAGGGCTGTTCTTCTTCCCACAGGCTGATGTTCCAGCCTTTACTGTTGTAAGTGGAACAAATAACAAGTTGACTGCTCAACCAATTAGTTAATCTATTTTAAAAATACAAACAGCCTCACCGAAAGGTGGGGCTGTTTTTTTGTGTAATATATAGAGAATGAAGGTTTACCAACAAGTCGATGGTTATGAAGAATCAATTACAAATTTAACTATTTCTATTGATGATACTTTTTCTGGATTCTCTGTAGCTGCTGGGACTGGCAATGCTGGAGGAGATGGGTTACTGAATAGTGGGTTTGTTTTTTCTGGAAGCGTGGGGTATATTTTTGATCAATCAGGTAGGTTTGTTGGGGGTTATTCTCCTAATAATTCATTTGATATTTCAGTTCACATGAAGAGAAATGACACTTATTCTTATTTTATTGATGATGCTCTAATCGCAAATAATGTTTCTGGTTCAACTGGCTTTGACCACATTGAGTTTGAAAAACATGGAGATTCCACTATTGAGATCGAATATATTTTTTAGTATTTGTTGATATATTTGTTTTTTTTACGATAATATTTCGTAAAAAGTTTATGAAAGAGCTGTATTCATTCCCAATTAAAAGAAAAGTCAAGCAAAAGGTTTCGGTAGAGAAAGAGAACGCTAAAGGGGAGATCGTAGAAACCTCGAAAATAAAAACTAAAACTATCTCTAATAGGGTTGTGTTCGCTAAACCTTCTTTTGCTGAGATTGAAAATGCAGAGTTCTTTTATGGTCAGCAGTATAATGATTTTATCAACGCTGGATATTTAACCAGATTCCTGCTTAACAATAAAATTGGCGACTCAGGAGGTTCTTCTTCTAAGTTGAGTAATGAGATAATCAATAAAGCTTTTGTTGAAAATATGGAAGCTGCCAAGATTATTGAATTTTACGAAGGCCAGAAAGACCTTGATGAAGAGCAGGAAAAAAAACTTGAAGAAGCAAAAGCAACATTTGCTGAAACACAAAGAACTGTAGCGGAGTTCGAAGAGTTTTATCGAATTCAATACAACCAGACGGCAGAAGCAAAAGCAGAGCAGAAGCTTATTGAATGGTTTATCTTTAACTTTTCTTATTATGAAGATAAGGTAAATGATTCCGTAGAAGTCTTCCCTTTATTCTTGGGAGACGATTTTGATCAGAAGCGAAAGCATTACTTGCAGTTGTGTGAAGATGAGGAAGACATTGAAGACATTTCTCTTTTAGACAACAAGGCAATTTTTGATTTATCCTTTGAGACTTTAGCTAGGGTCGCTAATTTGTGGTATAACAAAATGGGAGCGAATCAAAAAGAGATCGAAGAGAAAATGAAAGATGTCTTCGGTGATGAATGAACAAGTGCAATTCACTACTCTTAGATATACTGCGAGGTTACAGTAAAATAACTCACAAGTATAAAAACTATTACTTCAAACATTTTGGAGTATATGATAGCTTAAAGCTTGAAGAGTTTGAGTTAGATTGTATTACTGAAGCTAAAAAGCAAGGTATCAAGGGCGAAGATGAGCTTCTAGAGTTAGCAATAAATAGAGGAGGGTGGTCGAAAGAGGAAGAGTCTTCAATGAAGGACTTAAAATGGATTATTGAAAAGTCCAAAAAGGCTTCTGCAAAAATAGCAGATAATAATACTAAAAAAGCTTTTGAAGATTCTGTTGCAAAACAGTTAGGTCAGCTTACTGAATTAGAAACAAAAAAGAATCAATTTACTAATCATAGCGCTGAAAATCTAGGAAAAAGAAAAAGGGCTAATAAGGAAATAAGTCTAAGCCTCTTTTACGATAAGGAGATGACTAGAAATGTAAATGAGGAAGATTTGTTTTTTTTAATTTCAGAGGTTAATTCAAAGATAGAAGAACTAACAAATATTGAGAATTTATTGAAAGTCTCTTATGAATCTTACTTTTTTGATGTATATTGTTTAAATTATAGAGATCCAAATCAGATTCTTGACACAAACATTTACAAAATAACAATATGGCAAAAAAACCTATTATCTTACGCTTCCGTCCTTTTGAGTAAACTTAAAAATCTTGATATTCCTGATGACATTAGGGAAGACGCTGTAAAAATATATAATTTCCAGCCAAAAGAAGATAGGGCGCAGGGAGATAAAGTCAAAGAAGGGGTCTCTGACCTTAGAGCAAAAATGGCACAAAAAGGAGGAAAGCTGACTGCTGAAGACTTTTAGTGTATTTAATTACAATGGCTGCTCCACTAAATATTAATGCTAATCTAAACCTAAACCCAGCTAGTATCAATGCCTCTGCGAAGCAGGTGCAGCAAGCTTTAGGTAGAATTACAGGTCAAGCTTCTGAGTTCCAAAAATCACTAGATGCTTCTACTGCTCGTGTTTTTGCGTTCGGAGCAACGACTGCTATTATTAATGGAGTAACCCAATCATTTAAAGCTCTCCTCTCCACTACAGTAACCGTTCAATCTAAATTAGTTGAAATTAACTCAATCTTGGGAGCAGGAGCTTCAGAGTTTAATAAATATAGAAATTCAATTTTTCAAGTGGCCAAAGTTACAGGGCAGTCATTTGAGACTGTAGCTGAAGGTGCTGCTGAACTTGCGAGGCAGGGTTTGAGCGCTACAGAAAGTGCTAGAAGGTTGCAAGCTTCCCTTATATTAACCAGAATATCTGGGCTGGGAGCAGAACAGTCTGTAAAGGCTCTGACGGCAGCTATGAATGGTTTCACCTCTGCTGGACTTAGTGCGGAGCAAGTGGTCAACAAAATTGTTGCTGTCGATACGGCTTTTGCTGTTTCCGCTCAAGACCTTGCGGAGGGTTTTAGTCGAGCTGGGTCTACGGCTGAAGATGCTGGAGTTAGTTTTGATGAACTACTGGGACTAATTACTGCTGTTGAGCAGAGAACTGCGCGAGGTGGAGCCGTTATTGGTAACGCTTTTAAATCAATTTTTACTCGCTTGAGCAGGGGAACTACCATTGAAGATCTTAAGTCGTTGGGAGTTGAGATTAATGCCACCCAGACTGGAGTTCAAAAACTACAGGCACTCTCTAAAGCTTTAGACAATATATCAGATCCCACTGTAGCAAGTAAAATTAAAGAACTCGCTGGTGGAGTTTTCCAAATCAACGTTGTTAGTGCTGCGTTAAAAGATATTGGGAGTGAAGCTTCTGTTTTTGGACAAGCTACATCAAAATCTTTTAATGCTACTAATGAAGCTACAAGTAAAAACATTGCACTTAATGAGCAGCTTGCAGCTCAAATTAATTCCCTTGTTGTCTCTGTTACAAGCTTAGGAGCAAAACTGGGTGGCATTACTTTCGGACCACTTTTAAAGAATTTAGTTGGGCTTGCCACTAAATTTTCAGAGATGCTTGATGGAGCATTCGATCCAGAAAAGGGTAATAAGTTTATACAGGGTTTATTTAAAATTATTGGAGGCTTTTTATCTGGGCCGGGGTTGGCTATCTTTACAGTTGCTTTCGCTAAAATTTTCGGGACAGTTCTTAAATTTGCTAAAGATGGATTTAAGACTGTTATGCAGATGGGTTCTGCTACCGAAAGAATTAAGAATATTGAAGGTGGTATTGTTAGCTTATTACAAAAAGACGCTAACTTAAGAAAGGTGCTCGCAAGCACCACGGCTACACAAGCTCAAAAAGAACAAGCTGTAATCGCGGCCATTCAAAAAGAAAACCAATTATTAACTCAACAAGAACAGCTAGTAAGAAGGATCGGTATGCTAGCTGCTTCAAAGGGTGTTAGAGGATTTAGTGGAACAGGTGGTTTTGCTGGCAAGGGAGGCAAGCGCTTCGCTGCTGGAGGAGCAGGAGAAATGGAACCAAACTTGATGTCTGCCATGATGAATGAGGCTAGAGATGCTCCTAGAGGAGCAACGCCTTTCGTTACTAATTTTAGAGGTAGCCCCGCTGTCATGAACACTTCCGAAATGCAAGTTCGCATTAATGGAAGAGAAGAGATTTTACGCGAAGATCAAATCCCTAGATTTAACAAAGGTAGCGGGAAGAGGAAAATATTTAAAGGGAAAAAAGGATCAGCCGAAGGGACTAATATTGCGAATGATAAACAACTTGGAGATCGTTTCGTATTTTTGACTCCAAAAATAGACGAAAGAAGTTCTTTCGGTCCAATGACGGTGGATAAAGTGAAGCACAAAGCGACTCATCAAATTCATGGAATAAAGTCATCCCAAATTAAAGGAATCTCTGACAAGACAGAAGATTCTCTAGAGGAAAAAGTTAAAAACACTTTATTTAAAGAGGCTGCTGATTGGACTTCAAGGATCAAACCATTAGATAAATCTGCCCCAGTATCTGAAATAGCAAAAGGATTTGACTCTATCCGTGGAGCCAAAGGAGCTTTGAACGGTGCTATTGGATCTGCATTTGAAGTGGGCATAAGCAAATCTTTACAATATGAAGCTAGAGAAAGAGATTTGGGTGGTGATTTTGATGTTAGAGGAGGGCCAAATATCAGCAAAATTCAAAAGCTTTTTGGGATACGTCAGACTATTGGTGATTTTAAAAATTCTAGCTCTGATGGAAACAAGAGATCATTCGTAAGAAAAGTAAGAAGAGAGAAGGGGGCTGGATCTTTCACCGAAGGCGAAGTTAAAGCACAAGCTGCCAGAGAACATGACAAAAAAGGAACGAACCTTAGAGTATCTAGAAGGAAAGCAGTTAGCGCACAAAGAGCTAGTAGGCTAGGGAATTTCGCAAAAGGCTCATTGCCCAACCTAAAAATCAAAAGATACAATGAAGGGTCTATGGGTATGGACATGGACTCACTGATGTTCTTGGCGATGGGCATGGGAATGGCGGGATCAGGAGGCAAGGGAAAAGGAAAAGACCCGATTAAAGACATTAAAAAACGAAATCAAAAAATAGTTAGCGATCTCGTTAAGAAGCAACGCGCTGCACAAGCGCAACAAAATTTCAACAATTCAAGGGCTGGACAATTTATAAATAGGGCTGGGTCAAATATATCTAAAGTCGGATCTGGAGTAGGCCAAAGAGTTGGACGAATCGGGTCTGGCATTTCTAATTTGGGGGCTAGAGCGGGAAACTTAGCAAGACCTAGCTTAGGAAATGTTCGTCAATTTGGAGCTAATCTTATGCACCCCGCTCGCCAAATTGGATCTGGTATAGCGAATTCAAGGATTGGTGGTGTTACTGGCAGAGCTTTAAGAAATAGAACTCCCTCTATGAGAGGGGGTATGGGGCTTAGTATGGCTGGGCAAGCTGTAGGTGCTTTTTCATCGCCTCTTGAAGCAGCAGGGGCGGATACAGCTGCCGCTTTTACGGACGCAACTAGCACAATCACAACATTCGCTGCGGCTGGAGCTATGATTGGTGGGCCACTGGGCGCAGCGGCTGGTGCTATGGTGGGTTTTGGAAAGGCGGTGCTGGATTCAAGAGCAATGACGGAAGAAGCCAATAAGATTGAAGCGAAAAACGCAAAACTCTCGGCAGACGAGAAACGAGGTGCTGAGGTAAAGAAGCTTAGAACGTTTATTATGTCGGGTATAATGAAAGGAGGTGATAACGCTGGAGACACGCTTGCTGGTCGAGGTAGAAGGATCGGTCAAAAAGAAATTCAAAAAAGGTTAAGCACATTAGCTAAAGACACTGGAATCGCGTCTCTTGATACTTCGCGGGAGCTAGAGCAGCTTACAAAGGCATTGTCCGACTCTAAGATCTCTGCAAATGATCGCACTAGACTTGAAGAAGAATTTCAAAGAGTAACCCGAAAGACTGCCTTCACACTAAAAAATGCAGCAAAGATTCAGGCGAATGTAAATCAAATCAAGAAAAATGAAATTGCATTAGAAAAAGAAAGAAAAAATCTCATTGCTGAGAGGGTGGGAAAATCACTCTTGGAGGAACGCGAAAAATCATTCATAGGTGGGAGCTTAATGACTGGAAAGGAGGGGCCATTCGCAAGTCTTTTGAAAAGAGATTTTAGTATATCTTCAATGACTGGAGAAACGACTCAAGCTCAAAATCTAATTCAACAATTAACGAGTCAAGTGGCCGCAGCGCCGGGGGACAAAGGTCTTGCAGAAGAATTAAAGAAAGCTTCAGAGGATTTTAAAGCAAGAGTTAAAGAAGGCGCGATATTCATGCAGCAAAAGCAAAATGAAGTTACTAAAGAATTAAGAGCAGCTGCAAAAGATAGGTTAAATCTTATATCAGAACGAGATAAAGCTAGAAGCGATGTAAATGTGTCTGACATGACTAAAGCAGGGACTGGTGAAATATTCGACCTTGGTATTGTCGGCAGATTCCAAGAAGAGTTAAAAAATATCAGAAATAGCAGCCTTTCTGGAGATGAACAATCCGTAAGAATGGCTGAATTAGTTGCTCAAATTAGCGAAGCTACTTCCAGCCTTAACGAAGGAAGGCAAAAGCTTATAAAAGATATTACTATTGGGACTATGACTCCCGAAGATCGTTCAATGGTTGCTAGAAAGAGAGCCATTGGTGGAGAACAAGTAGACGCATCTGGACTTTCATTAAAAGAAAGGTTTATGTCTGCTGGCGTAGACGAAGATGCTTTTGATAAGGCGCTAACCGCTAATGAAGAACAAATGAGAGCTTTAGCGACCCAACAAGAGGCTATAAAAACACAAATGCAAAATTATGCCGCCGCTTTTGATGTTGAGGGTTTAACAAAAGTCATCAAAGAAACAGAGATGGTTTTGGCTAATGCTGCTACCGATCTTGAGGGATACACAAGCGCTTCGACAGAAATAGCAAATTTATCAGTGACAGTTTTTGAGATGGCCACAACTGCAAAAGCAGCAATAGAAGCCCAAAACACAATACTAAAGAATCTTGCTGCCGATACTGCGGCTAGAAAAAAAGACAATAACGCTCTTTCGGGTAGTGAGCGGCCACTATTGGGGCCGGGATATTAAGTAAGTATATGCAATTTTAAATATGAGCCTATTAGTAAATAATGTAATCAACTCTAACTCTCAAATTTCCTATTCTTATTTTGGGAGTCAGGAAGTTTTTGGGTATTTGGTTACTTTGAATTATACTCTAAAGGTAGAAGATATACAGTTCGACAATAATGACGGCGTTCTACTTTCTGGAAGAGCCGCCATTAGATCAGCTTACAAGAGGCAAAACATAACAGCTCGTATAGCTGGAGATGAAATATTAAACGGGTTAGTTACTAGGGTATCTTTTGCAGAAGGCTCGCTAAACGGGGAAGATACTGTAGACATAACAATTGAAGAAAGAAGGCGGTTAGATGATTATAGCTCAAAAACCTTCGCTAAATATATTCCAAGTCCTCATTTATTAGATGATTTTTCTGAAAGCTATACTTTTACAAGATCGGGGGCAGACTACTCTTATAATAGAAGTATATCTATAAAATATTCTCAAGATGCGGGAAATCAGTTTTTAACAAACGCAAAAGCCTTCCTCACTAATTACTACTATGCCAATAGACCCAGTTTAGGACACTATGAAGATGGTATATCTGAAAATGCTAGATTTAATAAAAATTACAATGGAACTCTCAACCAAACAATAGATTTAGTAAACTTATCTGTTGATCTGCAAGAAGATTTTGACTCTTCTTTTGTTGTTGATTCAGAAAATGTTTCTAAAAAGATAACCACCTCTACCTCAGTTGATGAAAAAGGATATCTCACCAAAGTTATTAGTGTTGAGTTAACGTCATTAAAGCATCACTCGTCTAAAGTTTTGGGGGATGCTATAGGATCGACTATAGATAGTATAATATCTGACGAAGACAGCCAGTTTGGAAAGCCATTCGCTATACAAAAGGGCGTAACAAAAGACTCCAAAAAAGCTTCTCTATCTATTAGTTTCTCTACTAACCCAGAGTTATCTCAAGAAAATAGCATTTCTTATAAATGCACTAAAAATAAAGCAGGAGTGTTTTTCGAATACGATTTAAGTGTAACATACAAAGCTAAAGATAAAAATTCACAAACAAGATATGATAGTGTTATAGCTTTGTGGACTTCCAACAAAGACAAAAATGAGACTAAAGTTGTAGGGTTGTTTTCAGAAGCTACAGAAATATACGAGAAATCAAGATCTGCTACGATTGACAAACCAAAAGGATTGGTAACAGAGAATATAAAATACACTACAGATGACTCTTATGACTCTGGCCCTTTGCCCAAAGGAATTTTAAAATTTAATATTTCCGTTCAAAAACAAGAAAAAGTAAAAAGGAATGGTGTAATTCTTGATTTATTAGATCTGAAGCAAAAAGTTGTTACTTCTAGTTTGAACTCGTTAGGTTCAGCGACTGTTACTGCTACTACTACAGCAGACCCTGCATATGGAGTTCATCATGGTAAAAATTTTTTAAATGGCAAAACGACGGAAATGAATGCAGCTTTAGAAGAAACAGATTTTCACGGAATAAGCGATGTAGTCACATCTAATTTAGTTGATGGAACAACAACTCGTGTAATAGAGTATATAATAGCTTAATATGGCGACTTCTATTACATACGGAAGCTACTCTTTCCCTGAGCCAATCCCCCTTTTTTCTGAAGAAGATGAATCAGTTAAGCTTGGTGGATTATTAGATCATAGCACCATTCGGGTTAACATAATAGGCTTTCTGACTGGTAGTGACTTGAGTGGGCTAGATTTGCAAAAAATGCAAATGGTCAGTGGTTTCCTTAATGAATATCAAGACCTAACAATAACCATCGAAAATGAGGCTAAAACCTGTCCTTGCGCCTTTATAGAAAGTATTGATTTTAATGAAAGCGACTCGACTACAGTCCTTCCTTATAGCTTAAGTGCCTTGTATTATTCTGGAGAAACATTTTCAGAATATTTTGGAGTTACAGACCCACAAAACTCTTGGTCTTATGGGGAGGGAGATAATAAAATAATTACTGCTACCCATACTGTTTCAGCCAAAGGATTAAAAGTTAATTCTAAAGATCCTTTTGATAATGCTCGTGAGTTTGTTAGCGGGAAGGTTATTAATGGATTTGAAAATATTGCTCTCTTCAACAGCGGGAGCAACGCCTTTTTAAATTCTAGGACAGAAAACGTAGATAGAAAAGAAAATATTTATGGGATTACAGAAGTTTATTCTTACTCGGCTGGAGATAGAGATAATTCTGATAAGTCTTACTCCGATAGTGGTGTTTTAAACCTCTCTACATCAATTTCATTTAGCAACAACTCTGAACTCTCTATCAGTATTGATGGTAGTCTTCAGGGCAGTATGGACGCAAATACAGGGAGTCAAGTTGGTTTATTATCAACTGGTAACTTTACTCCAGAGCAAGCCACAGAGGTAGCAACTAATGCATTGGTTAATTCCTACTCTGATTATGAATCAGGTGTTTATAGTTTTGTTCAAGAAGGCCCGTCTGCATTTAATTACAATTTAAATACTGGAGCCAACCTTCTTAATTTTTCTTTCGCTTTCGCTGACCCAGACAAAGTTGATCTTATTAATAATAATGTTTTACACTCTTATGTGTCTTCAATAAGTTTATCAAAAGATGCTTCAGTCTCTTCTATCGCGGTTCAGGGGAACTTGAAATATTTGGGATCTTTGTTTATTGATTCTACAGGAGAGTTTGAAAGCAATGCTAGATTTCAAGCTGTGGAAACTGCTTTTGGGCAAGTTGATCAACAGGCAATAGCGATATCTGCTTTACAGAAATTTTCTGGTGTTGCTACTGGATATGAAATTAACTCATCTTATGTGAATGAAGAGCCACTAGCTTTCTCTATATCAAAAAATCCTGTTGAAAATACCATATCTTATAATTATAATTATTCTAACCAAGTGGATTTCTCATCAGGAAATTTGAAAAATTTATCTTTAAATATATCAAACAAACAGCCTCTTGCTGTTAATAATGTCCAAGAAACCATTAGTGGATTTGGGGCTTCTCAGGTAATTTCGCGAAGCTTAGGAAACTATTCTGTATCGGCTAATTGTAGTGAGGATGGTAGTAAATTAGATAAACTAAAAGAAGTTGTTTCTGGGTTGTGTAGCGGAAATTTACTTATACAAGAATCTTATGCCACGGGTCAAAATTCAATATCTTATAACTTAGCCAAGTATTATTAATGAGTGAGAAAGCGTTAAATGCTATTTTATTGAACGGCCAAAGTTCAAACCAACGGTTATCTGCTCTTTATGATTTTGAAGGGGCATCTGCCTTGAGCATAGGATTTTTTACTGGGGCAGATGGAAATGTTACTGGGACATACCCCAACTCTATTTATTCTAATCAACCTTCTTTACACACTGGTTTTTTACTTGGGGCAACAGGTGTTGATAACACAGCCGTTATAAATAAAGCTAGTGATATTTTTGATTCTTCATCCAGTGTCGGAGATAAATTAGACTTAACCTATGGTAATTTTCAAGTCCCTCTAAATGGACTAAACGCTGCCGATATTTCGTTTGTAATTGACTTTGAGTTTCAAGATGGGGATATTGATGATGGCGTTATACTTGGGTGTTTTGAAACTGGCGTTACTGTTATATCTAGTAATGAAATAAGGCACTCACAGGGGTATAATATTGGAGTTACTGACAGAGGACACTTATTTTGTCAAACTTATAGGGATGATGGAGATTCAATCAAAGTAATTGGTTCAGTAGAATTATCTAAAAGAAATATTATCGGCGTTTCTGTGGGTAGAAGCCAGATTATTGTTAGCTATTTTGATTATTTCAATAGTTTAACGAAAGAGGTAGAGATCCCTATATCTGAAAATTTTATTGACAATGAGGTGATCCGACTGATTGGTCCTGAGACTCTATCTCTATATTTTGGAGGAAGCGACACTTACTTTAGGTCAACAGATAATAAGACTGCGACATTTAGTGGAAGTTTACATGGTTTGGCCATCATCTCTGGATTTATGGACCCAGACTTTTTAAAAGAATTGGGTGAAGGGCTTATTGGTAGTTATTTTGAGGATCCTGCCATTGAAACATCGGTAGAAAGAGTCACAGGTTATTCTGAGACCATTGTTTTCAAAACTGGAATTACAGGATACAATTATAACTCTACAGGGACATTAGAGATTATAACTGGAAGAGAAGAATTCACTGGTAGCATATCACTGACTTCGTCAGAAAGTAGAAGCGAGGGAGAGCGTTACTACAAGTATTATACTTTGAATAATGGTGATGTTAAGACGTTCTACAAAGAAGAGTTGGGCCAACTTCATTCAAACTCTGGATACATTTATTATCCCACTGGAGAAGGTGCTTACGATACTTTAGGATTAAATGATGTATCGGAATCAATACAAACTTATGCAGAGTTTACTGGAATAACTCAAGATAAAATCACAATTGATCTATACGGTAAAACTCCTCTTACTGGAGTTTTGTCTGAGGTTAGTGGTGTAAATCAAACAGCCCTCACGGAGTCTGTTACGTTTGTGGAACCAGCATCATCTGGTGTAAATTTAACAGAAAATGCTGATAAATTTAAAAAGAATTATATTTATTACATGGGAGGTAAATCATGACATATAACTATGTAATAGCTACTGGTCATTCTACTATATCAGGTAGCCAACTTAACATATCACATAAAAATCAATCCCCGTATTTTGGTGCAAATTTATTTGATAAAAAACACTTTAGATTAGATGAAAACGGGAAAAAGAAAGATTACCCTTTTGTTTTTGATATCGATATTATTACTGGTAGTGGAGTATCTTTAGTGTCACTTAACTCTCAAACTATGCTTGAGGCTACTGGAGTTACAATCTCACAAGATGTTAATCAAAATTATTACATACAAGCAGCTGATGATTTAGGTAATTATATTTTTGATATAGATAATTCTCAAGGGGAAATTATGTTTGATCCAGTTTTGAACTTAAATAGTAAAGATATTATTTATTATGATAAAAGAGATTTTGCCGCTGGGATTTCAATTAACTCGCCTCTTAACGCTTTAGATATTGATGGTCTTAGATCTAAGGTAAACACTGCTTATTCTAATGCTGGAACCGAAAGTGATTTATTCGAAAATCACCATGTTTTTTTTAACGGACAAAAATTAAAATATGCTGAAGATCCAGTCGCGGAATTCACTGGTGTTGAAGTTCCAGTCCACGGCACTACAGGGGACTTATTCGCTATACCCAAACAAGATAGAACAATTGAAGTGCGTTCTAATGAACCTGATATATTTGGGCCAAAATTTGTAGAAAATCACGTTGATTTTTACGTAAATGGAATGGAGCAAACCACCGAAGATTTGCTTCAAATTCATACTGGAGTGTATATGATAGAGTCGGGAGTAGACTCTTCTGTCTACTTAGTAAATAAACAAACATTAAATTATTTCTCATAATGGCCTTTTTATCAGATAGAGAATCGCTGGTGTCCTTGAATTTTAATTTTTCAAGTTCTGGAGGGGATCACTCGTTATCAATGGAGACTGTTTTAGACGCTAAAGACTTAGCGCGAGATGGCAATGATCTTGGAACAGTTATTGGTTCTAGGTCTGGACGGATTACGTTTTCTGATGCTAGGCTTCAGGAAATGACGCAAAGATTCAAGACCGTTAAAAAGACCGTTAAAAAAGATGGAAGATCAACAAGAATATTCAGAGAATTGAGTCATGTAACTGCGCTTGATTTGAGGTCTCATTGTTTTATTGTTAGGGGAAGTCAAAGCCACCCTAAAGATCAATCAGGAACTATTGTAATGCCTTATTTTAGCGAATGCTCAAATACTCCTGTTCCAGCATCACAACAGTTTCCCCGAAAAGGACCGTCTAGGAAGGGTGGCGTTGTAAGAATAGGAAATATTTTTAACGAAGAAAGTTCTGTCACCTCAGTGTATAATAAAGAACGTAATATTGTCGCAGACGGCGTTAAAACTTCTTTGGTATATCAATCAGGATTATTAAAAGAGAATTTATGTTATAATTTAGAGAATGTAAGTCAATTCTATCGTAAATTCCCAGATTATGCTAATTACGAATTGAGGTTTGGATACACACTCGCAGAGGCGAAAGCTGGATTGGAAAAGTGTGGAATTTTCCTGAGAGGGCTACCAAATACTGATGATAACATACTATTTGAGGAATCTGGCACTTTAGATGCAATTATTTCTAATATTGCTACTAAATTTGGTTATTATTGGTATGTTAATCCATTTGCAGATGGGATTATTAATTTTATAAATTCTAATGCAGCATTAAGTTTATCTCCCTTAAATCCATTTAAACAATCTCTTTCAGAGCAAAAAAAATATATTAGCGCTTCTTTTACGGAAGATTCAATTTATCCCGTATTTGTTAACGTTTTTAGTGGAAGTATAGAAAAACAAGAACAAAGTTTTGAATTTGACCAAGGAGAAAGGATTACTAGATTTAGAAAAGTTCCTTTCTCAGAGGGGACTGAGGACGCGCCTGAAGCGATAATAGAGAAGCTACTTGTTAACGAAAGTATATTAAAACTTTATTACACTATGTATCTTGCTGGAGCTTTAAATGAGGAAAATTTTGATATAATGGGGATTGTTGCGACAAAATTCTCATCGGAAACGGGGATTGATATTGAGTGGCAAAAAGAGGATTGGAATGGGGCTAGTTCTATGGAGGATGCAAGATCAGGAGGTGTTGAACTACTAACTAGCATTTCTAGGCATAAACAGAAGTTGCAAAAAGGGGGAGATATGGATCTTGATGATGCAGAGTTTATACAGTTAAAAGATAAAGCAACTGGCCAAAAGATAGAAAGACCATCGCAGGGGAATGCTTTTAGATACATAAAGGCTCTTTTTGATGTATTGCATAATACAATTTATGTTTCTAATTACTATAGGCAGTATTCAGCTAGGAGGACAAACTGGGCAGGATCTGAGATGACCATAAGCGGTCCTTTTGATACTTTCGACCAATTTTCAGACATAGAAGCTTTAGCTAGTGCTGACACCGTTTGGAAATCACTTGGATGGTTTGATGGGAACCTTAACGAATTGATGAAAGCATCTGGGTCGAAAGGGGGAGGGAGTTATGGTTTTGTTGGAGTGATTAACGGAGCAAATAAGGCAACTTATGGGATGAAGAAGGCAGATATTGATTTTGAATTATTCAATTCGAACGAGTATCGATTCGAAGCTAATGGTGTGTCTGAATATTTAGGAGTAAGTAAAGCGTTGAAAAGCCAGATAATAAAGCTTGCGAGAAAATCAGCAGAATTTTATAATGCTCAGAATAAAGAAAAACAAGCCCCACAAACTGCGAGAGCTTATTTTACTAGATCGAAAAGACCAACAGATGAAGTAGAGACTGATAAAACTAGGGCGCAAGAAAAAAATGACGCTGATAGACAGGCGGGTCTTGATGCCGCAGCGCAGAAGATATCCGAATTAGCTGAGAGGTTCGACACTAGATATTATAGTGTTCAGGATAATGGATCTAGTGGTGATTCTTATAGGCCAATTACATTAGACATTAAGAAAGGTAAAATCGCAGATATAATAGCATTAGAAAACAGTTCGCTATCTGCGCTTCAATCTATCCCAAGACCTCAAATTCAATCTAGTAGAACTATACTTGGGATTTCTTTGCCGGGTGATTTTAAACCAACAATTTCTGCGATTACTCTTGAGTTAGGTGATTCTGGAGCAACCACAACAATTAATGAATCTAGCGTTAAGCTTCTTAGACCAAGCGAACAATTAATTATTGACAGAAATCAAAAAGCATCATTAACCGCTATAAAGAATAATAATTTTACAGCAATTCAAAAAAACTACTTAGGACTTTAGTTTTCTAATAGCAGCTCTAATTTTGCGAACCTCTTTGACTGGTATTTCGTCAAAGTTATTCCAGTTTTGAGCATCTTTATTTTGATAAATCTCTTGCTTCCATAGAGAGCGCAAGGCTCCTTTTTTGAAGTCTTCGAAATTGTTACCCCCACCAGTATAGTCTTGCCAGTCTTGAAATAGTCTTGTGTGAGGGGAAAGAATGCTTCCTATAGTTTCATCAGCAGAAGATTCAACTGATTGAGAATTTACAGCTCCTTTTGATTTATCAATCTCATCAGCTCCCACGATGTGAATGTTTAGAAAATTACGAACACATCTCACAAAAGCTCTATTGCAAGCGATAGTTTCTAAGAACTTAGCTGCGAAAGAACCTGTATTTTGTAGTGTCGCATTTGCGACATCTTGGTAAACAACACCTTGATCATGACTTTCATAATTAGGAGACCAAACAATTTCACAATTAGCCACAACATAAGTATCACTAAGGTGGTCGGTTTTGAACGAAACACTCTGAAATCCCCTGAGTCGAGCCAACTCCTTAATGCCACCAAGCATGATCAAAAGCTGTTTGTCATCCAAGCCCTCTGGTGAAGTAGGAACATCCTTTTTGCGAGCTTCAAACCAATCTTTATTTGGGTAAAGAAACTCTGGCTTAATCATGGCTCTCCAATTTACAGAGCCATCTTCATTAAATTCGTATTCTGCATTTTCTAAAAGCCCATGCTCATTACGCTTGTAAAGATCAGGTCCGTAAATCTTTTTATCACTCATTTTAATCAGTATAAAGCATAAGTTTGTCCAAGTCAATAAAAATATCGTCTAAACTCTCTTTGTTATTTGCCTCAAAGAGAGAGTGATGTGCTTGCCCGTTCTTAAAGTAAATTGTATAAGATTTTATTTTTAAATCTTTTTCGGGCAATTCAATTTGTTTTTTATTTTCTTCTATTTTTTTAGATTCGTCTATTAAAAGGATTTGGTTGTCAAAAAACTTAAGCCTTTCTTCACTAAGGTTTCCCTCGTCCGTGCAAAATAAACGTAAAGTTATACCTTTATTTTTCGCTCTTTCGACAAACCCCGAGTCGAATCGATCACAAAAATAATTAATGCAATTTATATTTTTTTGACTTAAAAGTTTATCTCCTAATGGCTTGTTTGTCACAATAGAAATATTATTATTTGCGAATAAATGAAGAGTATTTTCTTCATCATGATGTAAATCAAACCTAAGAACTGTTTGCTTGGAGGATACCCCATATTTCTTATCTGGTATAATATGGATAAATTTTTCCTTATATTTGTCGCCAATAAAAATTGTTTTTCTAGAACTTTTGTTTTTCCCTAGCCTTTTCAGAACGGCATTAGCTATTTCCTCTGGCTTGATCAAGTTTATTTGCTTGGGTTGTTCTTTTAAAGAGTAAGATGGTTTTTTACCATCTCTGTGGGACTCAATTATCGTATGATTATTTTTTGAACCCCAGATTGGTCTGCAAGTAGAGGCATAAGTATGTGCGTATATCGAGACAATAGGTTTATCAAACGATGATGCAATATGAACTGGCAAACTATCTATGCCAACGTGCATTAATGCATTCTTAATGATGTAAGCAGACTGCTTTATGCTGGAAGTGGCAGCGAACTTTGTTGCATTTTTTATTATTGGTTCTTGTCCAGAGCCTATTTGAATAAACTTAATATCTGGAACTTGCTCCTTAACTAAACAAATAACCTCTTCCCAATAATCGTATTCTTTGGATTGAACTTTATTGTCATTGTGGATGGTAATATAGTTATCTTCAAGAACAGGAAAAAAATGAGGTTTGAAATGTGGGTCGCCAATTTTAACTCCCAAATCTTTTGCATAAACTTCTACTAAGTGGCTCATCTTAATTTAAATTGAGTTTTATCTTTCCCATTGTGGTTATAGCTATATGTCTTCTGTGTCATACAGTGAGGGAGAAAGGCTATATCGAAAAGACCCTGATGATCCCCCCTGCCTTCAAGAACATGCAAGTCTTCAAATGAGTTTGAATAAGGGATAACTTTATGAACAAAAGGATTATCGTTAATAAGGTCGTAAAATTCTGGCTGGGTGACAAAGAATATCTTCTTGTCTGGATAGAGATTATGAAGGTTCTCCATAAGAGAGTTAGCCATTAAGACATCACCCGCCGATCTAGGAAGCACTACGGCAATTCTATCTTTAAGTGGGGTGTCTTTTAAGAAATCCTCTACTGAGATACTAGGCTTCTTATCCTCCTTTTCCTCCTCTTCATTTGTTCTTATTTCGACTGACTTTATATGTTGTTTTAATTTATCTACAGTATTGCGAACTGAGAATTTTTCTTTAACATATTTTTTGCCAGTTTCAATGAGTTTAGATTTAGAGTCTTCGTCCATTTCGTAAACTTGCTGTATTCTCTCACAAATACTATCTGGACATGTAGTAGCTTTAATAAACTGAGTGCTTGGTTCCCTATATTCATTCCAAGATAGAGGTAGTCCACCTTGATGCTCATATGCAGAATCAGTTCCACAAGAGTAGTCTGTAACCAGAGTGATTAGTCCAGCAGCTTTAGCCTCTTGAATTGGTAGCTCCTGACCTCCACTTGTGAATGGGTGACAGTAAACATCCATCATGTTATATAGCTCGTTTAGCTCCTTCTCTCCTACTCCCTTTCCGCTATTCTTCGTTTTTAAAGATTTCTTAGAACCGCATGAAGGACAGTCTTTATCTTCTCCAGAATATGGCCGAACAAAGTAATCATCACACTTGTGGCATACATAAGTTGCTAATACGCTTCCGTCTTCAAGGTTTTTTTCTTTTAGGTATCTTGGGATATCCCATCCATGATCTTTTTCTCCCCAGTCCGTATGCAGGAGGAGCTTTGCAGAGACCCTTGGGTTTTTCTCTTTAAACTTTTTAAATCCTTCCAATAGATTGGGGACAGACTTCCTTAGTTGGTTTTTGAATACAAACCCAATTACGAAATCGTCTTGAAGACCGTGGAGTTTTCGCAACTCTTCTCTGTTATCCAGAGGTTTAAAGTGACTGTAGTCTACGGCTCCGTGAACAGTCTCCACTGTCTCATGACCAAGCTCCTTCATTGCCTTTTCAGCGAAGCTAGCCCAAACCAACATTTTGTCACATTTTGGTTCCATTTTAATAGCTTGATCTAAAATAGGTAAGCTATCTAAAGTTGTCCAAATGATTTTTTTTGTTTTATTCCACCAAGGTTTATTTTCATATTCCCTGAAAGCCCAGACATCTTCGATCCCCAAAAATACATCTGGTTTTACTTTTTCTACGATCTCATCAATTACATAAAATCCATATTGCGCGGCTCTTTTTTTAGATGGTTCTTTTTCTATAGCACTAAGGATCTTGGGATTAGAAGGATAAGTGCCGTAGGACTCCCAAGGGGTGCTTATATCCCTACCATAAGGAACTCCGTTGGCAGCTTCTACGACTTCAATATCTGGATCATTATAAAGAGCGAGAAGAATATTTTTAATATTCTTCCCGAAACCCGTTACCATACGGGAATAATTAGACTGAACTAAGACTTTGATTTTAGAATGGGACATCGTCATCGTCGTCCTCAACTACGGACGCTTTAGGTGTGGATTTTTGGTAAGTTTTTTTGGGCTGATCCTGCTTATAAGCTTCTGATTTAGCAGTTAAACTCTCTTTTATATAGCCTTCAAGCAAAACAGCTAGGCATTCAGCCTCTCCAGCTTCGATTGGAAGTTTAAAGAATTGAGAAGAATTTTTTGTAACTGTCAGACCCCAAGCTGGCGATTTAAAGGTTTCTTGACCATCTTTGTTTTTGATGATACGATTTTTATCCCAAGGGGTGAATTTAATGATTGTTGTTTTTTCTTCTGTTTTGTGAAAACCTAAGAATGGAATCCTAGTTTTCATTGAGGACAAGAACTCTCCAGCTTCAATGTCTGTGAGTTTAATTGTAGTAGATTTATCTGGATTCTTGGCGTTCTCCTTAAAAGAACCCGTTTTACGTTCATTATTCCAGCTATGCTGAAGAATCATGGAGACAAAAAGAACTGGATTACCGTTTCTGTCTTTAGTGCAGTCAAAGGTGAATGCTGATCCAGTATTTTTAGCATTAGGCTTATAAAGTGTAAATTTCATAGAAAAAGTGTATTCTTATTTAGATAATCTATTGTAACATGGCATTTACTAAAATTCAACCACAACAATTACAATTACCTACTTTTACGAGTCCTAGTGGTGATTTTTCATTTACTGACCTTTCGACTGGGGTTCAGATTAACCTAGCAAGGGATATTAATGGGCCAATAGACTTCAATGGTAGTGCTACAATTGACAATGATCCAATTATAACTACATCATCTACTAACTCTATTGACGGTAGTTGTTCTGTTTTAGGGGGGACAAATAACTTGGTTACGGGGACAAATAATGTCGTGGTTAATGGTTCTGCTAACACTAATGTATCTGGTAACTTTAATACCCTCTTAAATGGGACTCAGGTAAATTTTGGAGCTTCTGGCCAACAAAATACAATTCTAGCAGGAAAATTAGCAACTTTCGCTGATAAGACCACTGGAGCTGTTATATTAGCAGACCATGAAGGAACTACCACCAATAGCACTAATCACTCTCTATTAGTTTCTTTCAATAGTGGAGTGAACTTCGAAGCTGGTGACGTTAATTTTAATTCCCATCTAAAAGTCGATTCAAGTCACTCTGGAATATTTAGTGGAAATTTGAGTGTTGCTGGAACTTGTGATGTTATCGGCGCTGCTAGCTTTGGCGGTTCAGTCACGTTAAATGATAGTGGAGATGCTGTATCAGATCTTTACATTGGTTCAAGAACTGTTAACAGTAGCGAAACTCCTGCCGCAGTTACTGATTTTGCTGATGCGAAAGTGGGTGGCACACCTAATTTAAAAAATATACTCACGGGGACTGACGGGGGATCTATAGGAAGCAAGGATACATTTATCACTGGGCAAATTGTGACTGGAGCTAGTGAAGCTTACTTGGTATTTAGCTCACCAACTTTTACTGGTTGCATTCCCTTCAGTGGACTATACTCAGTTATTTAATCTAGATCTATTTTGATCTTAGAGGTTTCGATAGTCTTATTTTTATCAGAAATGTGCTTTTTGCCCACTTTCTTTTCGTAGTCATCGAAAGTCTTTCTTTTGACTGGATCTTCTCCACCATTAGCTTCTGCCCTTATCGCAGACAATTCTGAGGAATAATCTAGAACATCGCCTACAGTTCCTTTCATCTTGCCAGTTTTCTCTACAAATCCATTGTGGCTCCAAGCGTCATCTTTTGTATCAATAGTTGCATTGGGGATTGTAAAAATTCTCTTCCATTTTAGCCCAGACTCGTCAGTATATACATGTTCTTCGTTCATAGTTTGAACGATTTCCTTGTATTCTTCTGTTTCTGGGTGTTTAAAAATATAAATAGGCATTTAATAAATTTTTTCTAGGATTTTTTCAGCGGTCTTTGCGTATGTAAACTCCTGTTGAAGCTTTAGACCTTCTGTATTTTCGGATTTAGCAAATTGAACGGATTGATCCAAACCATTAGAGATGCCATCTTGGTGGAGTCGGTAATACTCTCCTTGATTGTATTTACTACCTTTAACAAAAAAGGCATTATCGTAACAAGGTTGTTTGCCGACTGGCTCTACAAGGATGGCGTTATCCTTAGTAGCCCAATCTTTATGAGAAGAGCAATTACTCACAATAGACCACTTGCCTAGAGCGGTTGCATTAAATGCGGGTAGATTCCATCCTTCTCCATTAGATAAGCCAGAAATATCGATATCAATTGAATTGATTAGGTCGTTAACTTCACTGTTTGTTTTAAGTCGAGGCAGGAAGTTAACATTAGAATACTTTTGATTATTCATTGCTTGAGTGATCATTTGATCCATTTGTTCTTTCTTTAAAAAAGGATTTCCAACCAAGCAAGTTAATTGGTATCTTGGGTTATTGCCAAATTTACTGCACCATAGCTGAATAAGAGCTTGAGTGTTTTTTCTTCTTTCCATTTTACCAATAAGACCGAAGTGAATCACATCATCACCAAGGTATTCTTTATCTGTCTTGTGAAAATCTGTATCAAAACCAAGCGGGACATAGGACACATTGCCACAACCCTTATCCTTAAATGATTGAGCAGCTTCAGAACAAGAAAAGAAAACGTGATTCTGAGCTTTTACAATACTAACCTCCTCTTCTGTAGGAGAGTCCACTTCATAAAAAGTGTATAAAAATTGATTATCTCCGATCTTTTTTTCTGACCCGTTAATATGCCAAACTTTTAGGGTGGGAGTTGACCTATCTAAACGACTTAGTGCTTTGTCTGCATTTTCATTTATGTAGTCTTGATCTTCTTTTGGTAACTTGTCAAAGGCCGAGAAGTCTAAATTACCCATTGGAAATATATTAAGATCTATATTTTTTTTCTTTAATTCCCTAAGAAAGTTTAAAGAAACATTGCCTAAGCTTAGAGAATTGAACGGAGCGTCGAAATTTAGTTTATGCATTTTTTTTAAATTGTTTTTTAAATTCTTTTAATGTTCGGTCATGAATGTTTATGCAGCCCTGAGCAGAGACACCAATTTGTTCTCCAATATTTTTCCAAGTTTGAAGTTTACCTTTTTCTCCTCCAAAGTAGCGTTCTTTAAAAATAGTTTTTACTCTTTCATCGCGATGACTATTTATAAGTTCGACAATTGAAAACATGCTTTCTTTAATTTCGCAACTTTCATCTGGGTGCAAGTCGTCAGACTCTTTGGAGTAATCGATTGAATCGAATGGCAACATGATTTTACCGTTTTTCCTTGCTGTTTTTTTGCTCAAACAGAGATATTTTGCTTTGTTGCCAACATGGGTGGAAAACTTAGCTTTGTTTTCGTCATAATCTAAGGCTGCTTTGTAAATTATGTAATCTTTTTCATCAATTATGTCAATAACGTCATTTGAAGGTAGGGATTTTGATGCGTATCTCCTCACCATATCAACATAAATTCCTGAATGCCTCTCTATCAGCAAACCTAAAGCTTCTTCATGGTCACTCTGTTTAACTAAATCAGTTAATTCAGGATCTGTTGGGTCATAATCCATAATTTAATATGGATATACTCTCATTAAGTCAATAAATGTCAAGTAAAATTTTTTTCTTGACGGATTTTTTATTTTCAGTATAATAGACGTATTGGAGCCGAAGTAGCAAGGATACGAACCTTTACAGTGCAGTTAGGATTCGTTGTTAGGATTCGTATTCTATTAATACTCACTACGTTCGCATTAATAGAATGGCTTCGCCAGATTTTTTCATTTTTTCCTTGCTCATTAACCCCGTTCGTGTAAATAGATGAGACATGATTTTTGAAGAACAAATATCGAGAAAGCCTGACCATTATCCGTGGGCAGGAGAGTTTATTGAGGCAATGCATAATGGGTTCTGGACTGACAATGAATTCAGCTTCGCTTCCGATATTCAGGACTTCAATGTGGTGCTTGGAGATAGGGACAAAGAGATAATCGTTAGAACACTTTCTGCCATCGGACAGATCGAAGTTGCTGTCAAAAAGTTCTGGAGTAAGTTGGGAGACAATTTGCCGCACCCATCATTGAGTGACTTGGGATTTGTTATGGCGAACGTTGAAGTTATTCACAATAATGCTTACGAGAGGTTGCTTGAGGTTTTGGGTTTGGAAGATGTATTTGAGGAGAATCTGAAGCTAGACTTTATTGAAGGACGGGTAAATTATTTAAGGAAATATACTCATAAATTTTACAAGAATAGCAAGAAGCAATATGTTTACGCTTTAATACTATTCACCCTCTTTGTAGAGAACGTGTCTTTGTTTTCTCAATTTTATGTAATAAACTGGTTTGCTCGAAATAAAAATGTTCTGAAGGATACTGATCAACAGGTCAAATACACACGGAATGAAGAGAATGTCCACGCTCTTGTTGGGATGAAGATCATTAACACTATTCGCGAAGAACATCCTGAGCTTTTCGACGAGGAATTAGAGCAGCGAATTCTCGACGAGGCTCAACAAGCATTCAATGCTGAGAGTAAGATTGTTGATTGGATGATTAATGGAATCCGAGAGAAAGGACTCAACGCTGTCGTTCTAAAAGAATTCATTAAGAATAGGATAAATGATTCTCTAAAAAGAATTGGCTTCAAACAAGCTTTTGATGTTGACAAAAACCTGCTGAAAGATACCATCTGGTTTGAAGAGGAGTTGCTTGGCAATAATGCCACCGACTTCTTTTATGCTCGACCAGTTGAGTATTCAAAAAATTCGCAGACGTTCAACGCAGAGGACTTGTTCTAAATGACAGATTACTATTGGCTAAATGATGACTCAAGGTTATTTCTTGAGAGGGGCTATCTAAAGAAAGGCGAAACTCCAGAGCGTAGAATCCGTGATATTGCAGAGACTGCTGAAGCGTATCTCGGTATAGACGGGTTTGCTGACAAGTTTGAGGGTTATATGAAGCAGGGATTTTATTCCTTAGCTTCCCCTGTTTGGTCTAATTTTGGTCGTGATCGAGGTTTACCTATATCTTGTAATGGAGTTTATGTTCCCGACAGAATGGATGGTATTTTAGCTAAACAGTCTGAGGTTGGAATGCAGACTAAGCATGGGTCAGGGACTTCTGCTTACTTTGGTGATCTTCGCGAGCGTGGAGCACCAATTAATTCTGGTGGTGAATCATCTGGGGCAGTCCATTTTATGGAACTGTTCGACAAGGTTGCTGCTGTTGTTTCTCAAGGGAATGTTCGTCGTGGTTCTTTTGCAGCTTACCTACCTATTGAGCATCCTGATGTGAAAGAGTTTCTTCGTATTAAGAGTGAGGGCAATGCAATCCAAGATATGTCTTTCGCTGTAACTGTGACTGATGGTTGGATGCAAAGTATGATTGATGGCGATCCAGAAAAGCGTCAGCTTTGGGCTTCTGTAATTAGAAAGCGCTTTGAGACTGGATATCCGTATATTTTTTTCCAAGATACAGCAAATAATAATGCCCCCGACTGCTATAAAGACAAAGACATGAAGATTTATGCTTCAAACCTTTGCAATGAGATTAGCTTGCCGTCCAAAGAAGACGAGTCTTTCGTTTGCTGTTTATCTTCTTTAAATCTAGTCAGATGGGACGATATTGTAAAGACAGACGCTATTGAAACATTAGTTGCATTTCTTGATGCAGTAATGGAGGAATATATCCAGAAAACAATTAATATTCCATTCATGGAGTCCTCCCACAACTTCGCCAAGCGTCATAGGGCTTTGGGTATGGGGGTTCTTGGTTGGCATTCTTACCTACAAAGCAAGATGATTGGCTTTGAAAGTATGGAGGCTAAAATGGAGAATAGCTCTATTTGGAAGATTATCCGTAATCGGGCAGATGAAGCTACAGAAGAATTGTCGCTAGGTTTAGGAGAGCCTATGTATTGTGAGGGTTACGGTCGTCGGAATACTACCACCTTAGCTATCGCCCCAACTACAAGTAGCTCCTTTATCTTGGGTCAGGTTTCTCCATCTATCGAACCTCTCAACGGCAATTACTTTACTAAAGATCTTGCTAAAGGTAAATTCACGTTTAGGAATCCTTACCTCAAAACCCTCTTAGCCGAGAAGGGTAAAGACAATGATAATGTTTGGATGGGTATCTTAGGAAAAGGAGGGTCAGTGCAGCATTTATCTTTCTTGTCTGATGAGGAGAAGGAAGTATTTAAAACTTTTGGAGAAATTAGCCAAAAAGAAATTGTTATTCAAGCAGCCCAAAGGCAAAAGTATATTGACCAAGGACAATCCCTGAATATCATGGTCGCCCCAAAAGCTCCTGCCAAAGAGGTTAATCAGCTTTTGATTTATGGATGGCAGAATGGCATTAAAGGCTTTTATTACCAGAGAAGTGCTAATCCTAGCCAAGAATTAGCAAGGTCTATGATGGAATGTAAGTCTTGTGAGGGGTAGAATTCCCCAAGTTTTGGTTTTGTGTATATACATGCACTATGACCGAACCAGAAATTAATTTTACAGACGAGGTAGAACTCGACGAAACAATAGCATTTATACTAGATCGTATTGACGAAGCTCAATTAGAAGAGGATTGATTTAGTATATCTCTATTGTCTGAGAATTTCCAGCACCCAAATGGGGCTAGAAAAACAAAACTAACTAAAAATAGTAGTATGACAATGATGATAAACAAAATGTTGGCTCCCTTGGTTTTCGAGGGAGATATCTTTAAACGTATGCAGTTATTGGCTAACGAAGCTAATGCTCCACTGTATTCAGGCTCAGAGCCTTACGATGCTTACAAAGACAAGGATGGTAATTTTATTCTTGAGTTTGCATTAGTCGGATTAGATCAGGAAGATATTTCCGTATCTGTATCTGGACAGACCTTGAAGATTGAGGCGGGATCTCAGCAAAAAGACGATGATGCTGAATTCTACCATAGAAAAATATCTCGACGATCTGTCAAGAAGCACTTTACCTTGCACCAGAACGTTGATAAAGACTCCATTCAGGCAGAATATAAAAATGGCCTACTGAGAGTTAAAATACCTCTTGAAAAAGAGGAGAAAAAAGACATAATGATTGAAGTTAAGTAAAACTTTGAAGTGACTTATATCGCTCCTTCTAGGTTGTGCTTACCTAGAAGGAGTTTTTTTATGATTACTTACGGGATAACGGTAGCAGACGAGTTTTTTGAATTTAAAAGATTAATTAATTCACTTGAACCATATGTTTTACCAGATGAGGAGATTGTCATCTTGGCAGATCAGAACAAAGTAACTAAAGATATCGAAGATTTTTGTAAGCTTTGCGGGTTGAAAATAAACTACTTTGACTTTCAGAAAGATTTTTCTGCTTTTAAAAATACTTTATTTGAGTTATCTACAAAAGACTATTTGATGCAGATTGATGCTGATGAACAAATACCACCTTCATTATTGAATGCATTAAGGGCAGTAGTGCAAAAAGGAGATATTGATCTGCTTTGGATTCCAAGGATCAATGTCGTTCGTGGGGCGACAGAAGAACATATCAAAAAATACAACTGGGAAATAAACAAAATGGGTTGGGAGGGATTTCCTGATTTTCAATCTCGTTTTGTTTCCACTAAAGGTCATGTTAAGTGGCAGAATAAAGTTCATGAGGTCTTAGCGGGAGCGAAGAATCAAGTTAAATTATCTAGTGAACCTATTGAGCATTTTTGTATTCTTCATGTAAAAGATATCAAAAAGCAAGAGCGTCAAAATAATTTATACGATACAATTTAAAATGAAGGTGGCTTTTTTCCAAGAGGGAGACTCTACAGCTCCATATATGGTTAGTAGAGAACATCCAAATATTAGAACAGATTTGGCTTGGGCCTGTTCTTTAAATGCTCATGTTTTTAACCCACCTTTTGAAAAATATAATTCTCTTTATGGACATTATGACATTGGGATAGTTATTTTATCTAAAAAAAATCCTTCCATCTTTAAAATCTCTGAAATTAAAAAATTTTGCAAGATCATAATAGTTATGCAGGAAGGACCATTTTGGTATTTCCAAGATTACTCAATTAACGATCAACTACACTACCTTAATAACTTGGCAGAAGCTGACGTTATATTTACTCATAATGAATCAGATGTAAAATATTACAAAGGAATTTTCCCAAATAAATCCATAAAAACTTTTCAATCGTTAATGATTGAAGACGCAATTAAAGATTTGCACCCAGAGAATAAAAGGTCTGGAGTTATGTTGGGAGGTAATTGTTCAAGTTGGTATGGAGGTATTGACTCTTTTGCTATTGCATCGAAGTTTAGCGAAGAATTATATGCACCAACTATGGGTCGCGGAAGTAGGTTTAAAGAAGATGAGACAAAAATAAAAAATTTAACTCATATTGATTATACAAATTGGTCTAATTGGATGTTTGAATTATCAAAGAGAAAATATTCAATCCATTTGATGAGAACCTTTGCCGCAGGAACTTTTTCTTTAAATTGTTCTTACTTAGGTATACCATGTATAGCGTATTCTTATTTAGATACTCAAAGAAAGCTACACCCAAGTTTATCTGTAGAAGATGGAGATTTAGAAAAGGCTCGTAAGCTAATGGAAAAATTATTTAGTGATAGTGATTTTTACAATCATTGCTCAAAGGAAACAAAACAATTGTATAAAAAAGAATATTCAGAAGAAATATTTTTAAAAAGATTTTATGAAAAGTTTAGATATAGTAATAGCAATTGACGACCTTCATCCAGAAGAAGGTTGGGGATTACCTAATGACGAATGCACTAAATATATTCAACTTTTAAATGAGGAGTTTGGATGTAAATTCGTTTTGTTTACGCCCTCTAATTACCAAGGATTATACCCCCTTTCGAAACATAAAGATTGGGTTAAGTTTTGGAAAGATCAAGATTGGATAGAATTTGCTGGTCATGGCCACACTCACTGTAGGCCATATACTAATCCTAATTACTGTAGAGAAAATGAATTCTTGGATTTAGATTATTATGAATCTCAGAAAAGATTGAATGATTGTCTAATTGAATGGGATTCTGTTGATGTTCATCCATTAGGATGGAGGATGTGTGGATGGAATGCTACTCAAGGGTCTTTTTATGCAGCACAAGAAAAATTCAAGTATTTAGCAATCCACGAGTTAACTAATAAAAACATCCACTTTAGAGAAGACTGTAAACTGTTTGCGAACAATACCTGCATCACAAGTAAGGAGCAGTCCATTGTAGATGATAAGTTTATTTACTTTCAGTCGCACATATCAGGCAAATTTAATAAAAATGTTTGGGACTTGTCAAATTACACTCATTTCAAAAATACTTTGAAGATTCTTCTTGACAAATATAAAGTTACTTTTAAAAATTTTGAAGATTTAATTTAATGAAAACTACAGATAATCACACTCTTGAAGAGATAAACAGACTCAAAAATCCTGCAACCTCAACCATGATTGATCGTTATGTGATAGCTGACTATTGGACGAAGGGTCAGAAAGTTTTAGATGCAGCTACTGGTAGAGGATATGGAGCTATGATCCTTTATTCTCTTGGCGCAAAGTCTGTTACAGGGATTGACATAGATGAAGATTCAATCAAAGAAAGTCAGAGCAGGTTCGGAAGAGATAATGTTCATTTTTTAACTTGCGATATTTTCAATTTGAAAGATGAATTTGAAGAGAATGAATTTGATGTATGCACTTCGATAGAAACATTTGAACATCTTCCTCCAGAAAAAATAGATCAATATTTACAGTCCTTAAAATTTGTTACGGAAAAAACAATAATTATAACTACTCCAAGAAGATTAACCCCTACTTGGGAGTATGATGGAGGAACTCACTTATATGAATACGACTCAAAGGAGATGATAGAAATTCTAACAAAAAACTTTCCAGACTCTAAAATATCAGGATTTGGTTTACAAGAATTATTGTTGAATTCTAGAAATCAGTATGGGACAGACATTACAAATGATCTTAATAATTGTAGAGTTTTCTTTTTCTTAATTAACCTTAAAAAATAATATGAGAGCTATTACTTTTGTAATCCCAGCTAGAAATAATTTAGAATTCTTAAAAATATGTTACAATTCTTTAAAGAAATTGGAGGGTTCTCACCATATTTTAATTTTGGATGACGCTTCTTCAGATGGAACTTCAGAATGGTTAGATTCATTGGATGATGAAAGACTTCATTGTTATAAAAATTCTGGACCAGAAAGAGTCGGTATTGTTGGTATGTTCGACAAGGGGATAGCTATGGCCCCAACAGATATAATCATGGCTTTTCATGCTGATATGGTTGCTGCTCCCGACTTAGATTATCAAATATTAAAACATTTAGATAAAAGGAAGGTTGTTTGCGCTACTAGATTAGAGCCTCCCATTCACCCAGATCACCAATCAAAAGTTTTAGTTGATCTAGGTTCAGAAGTGAAAGACTTTGATTATGATAAGTTTGTGGATTGGTGTAAAAATGATTACCAGAAAAAGCCTGATTCCGAAACGACTAATGGAATGTTCGCTCCTTGGTGCATGTATAAAGAAGATTTTTTGAGCATAGGTGGACATGATGAATTGTTCGCTCCTCAAAGCAGGGAAGATTCCGATCTTTTTTATAGGTTTGTTATTAATGGATATGAATTGATTCAAACTTGGGATGGATTAGTTTATCATTTCACCTCTAGAGGCAGTAGGTTTAACAAAATCTCTGGTGGTGATACAGGGGTAGATTCTCCAGAGTGGCAAAAAACAAACCACAAAAATGAGAGAAACTTCTTTAGAAAATGGGGGACTGATGTTTTACTAGATCAATATTTGAGTCCGATTATTTTCCCTAAATATGACGTAGCTATTGTTTGTAAATACTGCAATCCAACTCTTCTTTATCATCTTGAGCCTGTTTGTGATGTAATTTATCAAGATTGTAGCTCTGAGAATGTAAAAAGTTATGTTTCAGAAAACTGCGACAAAACATTATTTAATTTGGATAGCAGAATTAAAAAAATAACAGAGTTTAATTATCATCAGGTAACGGTTTATGTTGACGGGAGAAACTTTGATCAGAAAGATTTCAACTTAATAAAAAATCTAAGTTCAGCTATATCTTCCAATAATTTGCTTGGTCATTACAAAGTGGGTAACTTAATAATTATTATTGATGATATCCAAGACTTTCAATCTAAAAACAAATGAAAATATTAGTTACAGGAGGAGCGGGATTTGTAGGTTATAATCTTTGCAAAAGATTATTGGAATATGGCCATGATGTTGTAAGCATAGATAATTACTCTACTGGTAAAAAAGAAAATGAAATTTCTGGTGTTAATTACATTAATGCTGACATTTTAGAATACCCCCTAGAAAACATTGAGGAAGATGTTGATATAGTTTATCACTTGGCTGCTTCAGCTAGAATCCAACCCTCATTTAAAGATCCAGTTTTATATGCAAAAAACAACGTGATTGCAACATTTAATGTTTGCGAATATTGTAGGTCCAATAATATCCCACTAATTTTTGCTGGGAGTTCTTCTCACCATTCAGGTAAATTTAAAAATCCATACACATTCACAAAAGATTTGTCTGAAGAAACGGTTGAACTTTATCAAAAACTATTTAATATACAAGCAAGCACCGCAAGGTTTTATAATGTATACGGACCTCATCAATTAGAGGAAGGAGCAGCAACTTTAATTGGTATTTGGGACAAAGCTTACAGAGAGGGTATGGCATTTAATATTTATGGAGATGGATCAAAACGTAGAGATTTCACTCATGTAGATGATATTGTCGATGCTTTGATTTTAATTTTTGAGGAAAAATCTTTTGGAAATTTATTTGAATTAGGTAGAGGAGATAATCACTCTGTAAAGGAGGTTTCGGAAATGTATGGCGAAAAAAAAATTAACTATCATGGCGATAGGATGGGTGAAGCTCAAGATACTCTTTGTAATTCAGTCTTAGCAAAAGACCTTTTGGGCTGGGAGCCAACTAAAAATTTAATTGATTGGATAAAAAATAGATGAAAAAAGTTATTATTACAGGAGTAACAGGTCAAGATGGCAGCTTCATGGCTGACTATCTTCTGAAGAATACTGAGCACACTATTATCGCTGGAGTTCGGCGTTTAAGTGTCAAAAATCATAGCAATATTGCTCATCTGGTAGATAATCCACGCTTTAAACTCATTGACTTAGATGTTACTGATTCTGTAAATACAGAAGAGGTTATCTCTAAAGAGAAGCCAGATTATTTTATTAATTTTGCGGCTAATTCTTTTGTGGGGGTTAGTTGGACCCAACCAGCAAACCACATGAACACAAATGCTATGGCTGTAATGTATCAGCTTGAGGCAATTCGCAAGCATTGTCCTAAATGCCGTTATTACAACGCTGGCTCCTCAGAGGAGTTTGGAGACGTTTTACATTCTCCACAGTCAGAACTTCATCCGTTGCGACCAAGAAGCCCTTATGGTGTTTCTAAGGCTAGTGCGAGGCACATGGTAAAAGTATGGAGAGATTCCTATCATTTGTTTGCTATTCAAGGATGGTTATTCAACCATGAAGGAACTCGTCGCGGAGAAGAGTTTGTAACTCGTAAGATTACCAAAAATGTATCTCGTATTCAAAAGGAATACCCTAGTGGCGATTTTATGCCTCTTGAGTTAGGTAATGTAGATGCCAAGCGAGATTGGAGCGATGCTGAAGATTTTGTTGAAGGTGTTTGGTTGATGCTCAACCAAGAGCATCCAAAAGAATATGTCTTGTCTTCAGACGAAACACACTCGATTAGAGAATTTGTTGAGGAGGCTTTCAATTTTGCAGGATTTGCTAAAGATCAATGTCGATGGGATGGCTATAGTGTTAACGAGAAGTATTACCATGAAGACAAGATCTTAGTCCAGATTAGTCCAGCTTTTTATCGCCCTGCTGAAGTAGAGTTGCTTTTGGGAGATTCTGACTTAGCTAGAAGAGAGTTGGGTTGGTCTCCAAAAACAGATTTTTTAGGCTTGGTGAGAAAAATGGTTGCAAACGATATGAATGCATGTTAGGATACCTTTATGCCAAGGGGTAAAAAAGAATGTCCAAAGTGTTCTTCTTTGTGTTCTAGCCGAGCTTTAGAGTGTGAGTGTGGGTTTATATTTAAAAACCACAAAAAAACACCCAAAAAGCCTACTTATTTTAGAGAGAGGCAGCAGTTTATAAAGAAGATGCTGAATAATCAGCCTTCAACGAATTACAAGCTGGATATGATCACAGCTACGAAGGTTTTCAAGCGCTTTGAAAATGATGCTGATTTTTTGTTGAAGGTTAAGCCTCCGTTTAAGTTCGATGGTTCAATAAAATATTTTTTAACCAAAGATGGATTGGAATACTTAGACAAGAAGCTCAGAGAATTTTACTACAAGCCAAAAAACTCCGAAAAAATGGTTGACCATAGGCTTAAATGCGGAGAAGATAGATTGATCGAAAAAAGAAAAACCCTGAGAGATTTTTTAGATGAGTAAGAAAAGCGCAAAAGAAACAATCGGCACTTCGCAATTTATGTCGAAGTTTTTTAAGAGTAACAAAGAGTTTCATTACAATTATGAAGATACTGCGAAGCCTTATATAGTTTCGACTGGTTCTTTGATTTTAGACCAGTTTATTGGTGGTGGTCTTGGAGCTGGTTTGCAGCGTTTTATCGGCTGCAATGAAGGAGGTAAAACAAACGAGGCTCTTCATGTTATGAAGAACATGCTTGAGACAGTAGAGAAAACCAAGGGTCTTTATATTAAAGCAGAGGGTCGCCTATCAGGAGACATCCAAAAGCGTTCTGGATTGAAGTTTGTGACTGACCCAGAAGACTGGGAAGTCGGCACTTGCCTTGTTTGGGAGTGCAATATTTATGATGTAGTTTTCGATGGTCTTAGAGAACTACTAAAGAATAACCCAGATAAAGAAAAATTTTGCATTGTCATCGACAGTATGGATGGCTTGATTCCTAAATCTGACCTAGAGAAGACTACCAGTGACGCAGCAAAAGTTGCAGCAGGTGCATCTTTAACTTCAGATTTCTTAAAGCGAGTTAGTCTTGGGATGGGTAAATTTGGTCACATGTGCATTATGATCTCTCAGGTTCGGTCAACTATTAAGACGAGTCAGTATGCAGCTAGTGATCCAAACAACCAAACCAATTCTAGCGGTGGCAATGCAGCACTTCACTATCCAGACTGGATCATTAACTTCGAAAAGAGAAATCAGGCCGACTTGATCTTGCAAGACCAAAAGGCAAGGCCAAGCCCAGAGAATCCAATCATTGGGCATTATGCCAAGGTTCATATTCAAAAGTCTACGAATGAGAGCACGGGAATGCGTATCCGCTATCCAATTAAGCATGGTCGATCTGATGGAAAGTCTATTTGGATTGAGCGTGAGATTATTGAAATGCTTCTAATGTGGAACTTTATTGAGAAGTCAGCTTCTTGGTTTAAGTTTGATGAGGAGTTGATCAAATATCTTGGCGATAGAGGCATTGAACTTCAGGAGAAGTATCAAGGAATGAAAGCTTTGTATGATCTCTTGGAGAGCAACGAAGAGGTGACAAAAGCAATGCACTTATTTATTGCTGAAAACGTTTTCGCATGATCTTTTTAACGACAACTGGTCGGGAACAAAAGCTCAAAAACTCTACAAAGTATTTAATTGATTGGGACAAAAAGTGTCGGAGTAAGCTTCAAAAAAAAGTTAAAGATCTCTTATACTCAAATTGGGTTTCTGATGTTGTTTTCGAGGAGCTTCCCGTTCTTGGGACACGAATGACATTAGACTTTTACAACGCAAATAAAAAACTTGCAGTAGAGGTGGATGGCAATCAACATTACAAATACAACAAGTTCTTCCACTCAAACTCTAGGCAAAATTTCCTTTCTCAGTTGCAGAGAGATGAGAAAAAGGAGTATTTTTGTGAAATTAACCAAATTAAGCTTGTCAGAATATTGGAAAGGGATACCATTGACGAGGAGCTTCTAAGAGCATTAGACATTATATGAACAATTTTGACAAAACGGATAATACGTTACCTATAAGCATTCTAACGAAGCTTTTTGATTGCACGGGTTCTGAGAGCGGAGGAAACAAGGGATTCTTCCTTTATTATATTAATGATGTGGGTCAACCTACTTTTGCAACCAAGACAGAAAATACTTGTGTCGATATGGCTTTGAGTAAGTTGGTCGAAATTTCTTTGGACGAGGGAGGTGCTCGATGATATCTAGCATGGATCTAGAGAAGACTGTATTAAAGGGTCTTCTCCAGCACCCTCACAAGTGGGCTGAAGTTTCAGTGTTTCTCAATGAGAAAGATTTCTTTAGTGAAGACTCTCAGGTTCATCTTTCTATTTTTAAATTGATCCGCAATGCATTGAATAATATGGAGTCAATTGATGACACTATTCTTATTCCAAGATTGGAGCAACTAAAGGTTAGTTTCCCAGACAGTATTGACCTGCCAGAATACATCCGATCCCTTGTTTACCATAAGATTACTGAAGATATCTTTATTTCTTCAGTAAAGGAATTGAAAAAGTTCTCTGCTCGTAGAGAGATCTATCGCTCCGCAAGGGACGTAGCTTCTTATGTCAAAAAGGTCGATCCTGATATAAAATATTCAGAAATTATAGATAAAGCTGACGAGATTTATAACAAAAATATTAAAGATTTTGAGTTTACTGATGATGGGCCAATTAATCTTTTTGATATGATGGAAGATTTGGTTGAAGATAGGGGAAATAATCCTATTGAAGAATCTGGATTAATGGGGCCACATGAAAGAATAAACGAGATTTACGGATCTTTACTTTTAGAGGGAAACATCTCTGTTATTGTTGCTCGTTCTGGCGTGGGAAAGACTCAGTTCTGCATGGATTACACAATAAGAACTGGAGCTAAATACAATATTCCTGTCTTACATTTTGACAATGGTGAAATGAGTGAAGAGGAGCTTATTTTTCGTCAATGTTCTGCAATGAGCGGCATACCTGTTTACCTCTTGCAAAGTGGGAAGTGGAGGACTTCTAGTTATAAGAATTGGTCTGTTGAAGAGGTTGTAGCAAAGGTTCGTCAAACTTGGGATAAGATAAAGTCTGGTAATATGCAGTTTTATTATGTGAATGTTGCTGGTATGTCTGCTGAAGAAATGTGCTCTTATCTAAAAAGGTATTACTACTCTAAAGTTGGCAGGGGTAATAAAATGATTTTTAGTTTTGATTATATCAAGACAGACTTTAATAGCGTTGGCAAAAACGATTCTGGTTGGCAGCAAGTTTCTTTGATGGTTCACTTGTTCAAGCAAACTATCCATAGGGATTTGTGTTTTGATGGCAAGCCCTGCGTTTCAATGATGACTTCTGTTCAAGCAAATAGACTTGGGATTACGGGTAACAGGGGAACAGATTCGATAGTCGATAATGAAAGTGTGGTCTCTCTTTCTGATGGGATCACTCAATTCTGTTCTCATCTGTTTTTATTGAGGAGGAAAGTTCCAGATGAAATTCATGAAGATGGAGATCGATTCGGAACTCACAAGCTAGTAAATCTTAAAGCTCGTCATCTAGGTAAAAACCCTCTTCGTGACATTAATCCCATAGAAATGCCAGATGGCTCTAATCGCAAGAATTTTATAAACTTGAATATTCAAAACTTTAGAATCGAAGAGCGCGGAGACCTTCAGGATATTGTTAATTCTATTAATAACGTTGATGTTAATTTGGAGTCTAGCAACGAAAGTGATGACATCCCAATCAGTCTTTCGCAATGACCGATTACAAATCTGTTTTAGAAGATCTTGGTTATCGACTAAAAGATCATGGCTCTTATTGGAGAACTAGCGCTGTATATAGGTCTGGTGATAATTCTACAGCACTACAGATTTATAAAGATACTGGGGTTTGGAAAGATTATGTGGAAGACTCTATGTTTCTCCCCTTTGAAGCCTTACTTCAGAAAACTTTAAATACTAATGACAAAAGTATTTTAAGCTCTTACCTAAAGAGTAATAGTGTAAATATATATGAACGCTCTGCTCAAAAAAAACTTTTGAATGAAGAAAAAACATATCCAGATTCTTGTTTAAATCGCTTGCTACCCCATTATGACTTTTATTTGAATAGGGGGATATCAGAAGACACTTTGAAGAAGTTCAAGTGCGGATTGGCAATGTCTGGAAAAATGTATCAGCGAGTCATATTCCCCATTTGCCGCCCTGACGGGAGGATACATGGCTTTTCGGGCCGAAAGGTAACGGATGACCCTAGACCTAAATGGTTGCACAATGGGAGGTGTTCTGATTGGTTTTATCCATATTATACGATTGACAAAGTTCGAACTGCTATTGAAGAAAGTCGCAGTGTTTATGTTGTAGAATCGATTGGAGATTGTATTTCATTATTTGATGCTGGAATCAAAAATGTTCTTGTTTCTTTCGGTCTTAATATTTCACCTAAGTTCATATCTAAGTTGCATGGCTTGCCCTTAGATAAAATTTTTATTGCATTTAATAATGATTTTAATTCAGGTTCTAACAGGGGATTTGAAGGTTCAATTAAGTCTATATTCAAGCTCTGCGATCAAATTGATTTTGATAAAGTATTTTTTTCTCCACCTCCAGAAAATGATTTCGGAGACATGGATAAAGACCAAATAAACAAATATGTTGAATATTGTGCATCAATTAAGCATAATGAAACAATAGCCAACGTTATTGATTTTGCCAAAGAGATGAATAAACGTGGGGTCAATAAAACATTTACTTCTAATTTACGGAAGTTCGAAAAAAAATACGACTTCCATTATGGAGAAATCTGAAAACAAGCCTCTGTCAGCCTCACGCATTAAAACAATGCAGACTTGCACTTGGCAATATTGGGCTAAGTATCATTTGCGTCTACCAGACAAATCTAATCATGGATCTTTGCGTGGGACAATCTGTCATGCTATTTTTGAGAACTTAGGTAACCCTAGACATAGGAAGCATTATAGGGCTATTATTAAAGCTCAAGATATAAATGTTAGCTCTCCTATTAAGAGGATGGTCGAAGCTTATGCTAAAAAGTATGAGATAGACGACTTTGAGAATATGGACCTAATCAATAAGATGACAGTTGAGGGTTTGAATTTTGACTTCTTTGGGGATACAGAGGGGAAACCTACAGAAGCTATCTCTGAGAAAGATTTCGATATATCTGTAGATGAAGGAGATAAGAATTATCGGATACTAGGGTTTATAGATAAGCTATTCCTCTTTAAAAGAAAAAAAACAGCTATAATCCGAGACTTTAAAACCTCTAAAAATGTTTTCGAAGGTAAGGAGTATACAGACAACATGCAGGATTATATGTATTGCCTTGCTGTTAAATATTTGTATCCAGAATACCTGAAGAGGCGCATGGAGTTCTTATTCTTAAAGTTCGACTTAAATGCGGAAGGTCTTATGGCTATGGAGCCGTTAGATGAACTAGACTTAGAAGGTTTTGAATATTTTTTGACGGATGTTCAGCAGGTAATCAACAACTTCAGTGAAAAGACTGCGGTTAGCGGTCTTGCTTGGGACAAGGGTTATCCAGCAAAGGAAGACGGGTTCGCTGGTAAAATTGTTTGTGGTAGAGCTACTCATGTAGGGCAATTGAAAAAGAATGGAGATTTGATGTGGCACTGTCCATTCAAGTTTCCATTCGATTATTATCACCTGCTTGGGGGAAAAGATAAGTTCATCAAGTCATCTTATGTAAAAGAAGATTTACAAGTCATGCTTGACGAAGGAGTAGGCACACATATCGAGAAGAAAAAATATTCTGGTTGTCCGTCTTTTTCGTTTGACAGCCCAAGTGACCTCCTTTAAGATTTCTGCATGATACCTCTCTTTAAGAGCCAGTTTAGTATAGGTAAGTCTATTCTGACCGCAGAGAAAATATTGGAAATCGCAAAGCTCAACTCCTTGGATCGCGTTGTCTTGGTTGAGGATAGCTTTTATGGATTTAGAATATTTAACAATCTTTTTCAAGAGGAGCGTATTAATTTAGTATTTGGTCTTAGGATTCCTGTTATAAATAATGGAGTTGATGAAAACGAAAGGTCTAGCAAGTTAGTTCTTTTTGCAAAAAATAATGAAGGGGTAAAAGATTTAAAAAAAATGTATTCCAGTGCATCTTTGAATGATTGCAATTCCCTGATTTTATCCGAATACAGTAAGGAAGATTTTAAAAACCTTAAGGTTTGCGTCCCCTTTTACGACTCTTATATTTTTAATAATTTATTTTATTTTGGATTATCTCATATAGATATTAAACACTTAGACCCAGTTTATTTTATTGAAGATAATAATCATCCTTTTGATTTTCAAATCAAGTCTGTTATTGATGGACTTGGAGTCAAGACGCAAGCAGTTAAGACAATTGTTCATCACAACAAAGATGAATTTGCAGCTTCACAAATGTATAAAGCTACTTGCAATAGATCTGGAGGCAAATCTCCAACTTTCCAAAGCCCAAACCTAAATCACTTCTGCTCAGACGAGTTCTGCTGGGAGTCTTATAAAGATGCTACCACATAATCAAAAATATCTAGTTTTCGATACGGAAACTGAAGGACTTAATTTACATTCTTCTCGCACTTGGCAGGTTTCATGGTTGATCTGTCAAGGTAATAGAATCATCGAAGAGAACGATAGGTATATTAGTCATAAAGATCTGCAAATCAATAAATTAGTAGAGCGCCTTACTGGTTTCACTTGGGACAAGTATGACGAAAGAAAAGAACCTTTGAAGAAAGTTTGGGCTGATTTTAAAGCTGATTTATTCAACCCAGAATATAAAATTGTTGGTCAGAACCTTTTGGGCTTTGATGTCTACATGGTAGCTGGGATGCAAAGGTTATTGGGGGAAACTCCTGATTACTCGTATCTTAATCGAATTTATGACACTAGAGCCTTCGGCAAGGCTTACAGGGAAGATCTCGATAAGCCCAAGAAAGATTTATTGAGTTGGCAGTATAAGATAATCCATGACCGATCCCTCAAGGCGAGAGTTTCTCAAAACCAATTGCTTAAATTCTTTGGCATAGAGTTTGAAGAAGAGAAGCTGCATGATGCCTTATATGACAACAAGATGTGCTTTAAGGTTTTTTCTGCACTTAAAAAAGAAATGAATTTGTAATGTTTGGAGATTTTTCTGTTTACGACGATTGTGAGCCTATTGGCGTTGAATTACCTAAGACTTCTGTCAGCGAAGCTGTATTGAGTAGTATTGGGCTTGGCAAAGAAAGCTCCACTAAAGAAATTATGTATGAGCTTACCCGCAAAGGATTGCGGGATAAAGGAATTACAAAGCATGAGAATAAAAAAGAATATTTTGATCGTGCGAAACAAGAATTAGAGACTTTCGAAGAGCTTGGGTTTACAGATTATATTTTGTTAAACTGGGATGTTCTAAACTTCTGCCATGAAAACAGTATCCCCACTGGAGCAGGTCGTGGTTCTGCTGCTGGATCTTTAGTTTTGTATTTGCTTGGGGTAACCAATATTGATCCTATCCCTCACAACTTATTCTTTGAGCGTTTTGTTTCGAAGAGTCGTGCTAAAAAAGTTTACGATAAACGCAATAAAGAGTTTCTTGTTGGTAGCCTACTTCCTGATGTTGACTCAGACATTAGTTATGAGCAAAGACAGAGAGTTATTCAATACATCGAAGAAAAACATGAGGGCAGGACAGCAAAGATCTTAACCTTCAACACTTTTAGTTCTAAGCTCTGTATCAGAGAAGCGACCAAGTATTTTGATGAAGCTAGGGAGGAACAAGCTAATGCGGTTAGCGACATGATTCCGAAGCTTCACGGTAAAGTATCCTCTCTGGAAAATGCAAGAGAAGATAATGAAAAATTCGACGATTGGGTTAAGAAACACAATAAGACTTTCACCAACGCGAAGAAGATAGAAAATTTAATTAAAAACACGGGAGTTCATCCATCTGGTATCGCCATTTGCTCCCAATCAATAGGAGATGTTGTTCCTCTACAAAAAACTAAAGATGGAGACCTTATAACAGGCTACAATATGCATGATGTCGCTGACCTTATGGTTAAGTTCGATATTCTTGGCCTAAGAACTCTAACTATTGCTCATAGGACTTGCGACAAGATTGGAATCAATATAGATGACGTTGACCCTAATGATGGATTCATATACGAGAAGCTTCAGGATTACAATCATCCAGAAGGCTTATTCCAGATTTCTGCTAGCACAAACTTTAGAGTGTGCCAAGACGTTAAGCCAGATAATTTAAATGAACTTTCTGATGTTGTAGCTCTTGCTAGACCGGGTGCTTTACAATTTGTTGACGAATACATTCGACAAAAACAAGCCCCCCAATCAAGTGACCTTCATAAAGAACTAGACGAAATCCTATCTTGGTCTAAAAATGTTATTTTGTATCAAGAGCAGTTGATGCAGATTGCTAATAAGGTTTTCGGTTTGACCCTAGAAGAGGCAGAAACTCTTCGTCGCATTGTTGGCAAAAAGAAAGCTGACGAGATGCCCAAGTGGAGAGATAGGATTTATCAGGCAGCAGAAGATTTAGGATTAGACTCTCAGATTAGTGACTTCTATTGGAGTGCTCTTCAAGCTTCAGCAGATTACTCTTTCAACAAGTCTCACAGTTTTGCTTATGCTGAGTTGGCAGCTAAGACGGTTTATCTAAAGTATAAGTATCCTAGAGAGTTCTTTTTGTCTGTCCTTGAATCTTCAGAGTTTGATCCAGATCCCTTGGCAGTTGTCGCCTCTGTCCACCAAGAATTAGATCATTTCGGCATCAAACTACTGCCCCCAAACTTATTTAAATCAAAAATGAATTTTTCGATTGAAGGGGACAACATTAGATATGGCTTAAATAGCATTAAAGGTATTTCAGCGAAATCGATTGAGGGTCTTATAAACTTTAAGGGTTCTGATGGCTTTTCGAGTAAGTATGATGTTTTTTCCGCTGCGAAAAGCTGTGGTATTAATATTTCTGTTCTAGTTGCGTTAATTCAAGCTGGAGCTATGGGGGAAACCACAGAGAAAAGGAGTCGTTTGGTTCTAGAAGCTCAAGCATTCAATATCTTGACTGATAGAGAAAAGAGGAATTTTATTCTTTTTAAAGACAGGTTCGGTGATGATATTTTACATGCAATATCTAAAGTCATTGAGGCTAAGGCTATCGCTGATGATGGTCGCCCTATAATGAAGGAGTCTAGGTTTGAGACTTTTAAAAAGAAGTTTAAGAGCTATAAAGAAATTTTTGACAAGAATAAACCATATCGCAAGTTTTCTAATTGGTGGTATGAAAATAGTTTATTGGGCTACAGTTATTCTTTTGACTTGAAGGACTGCTTTGAGGACGAGTTTGGCTCAATGAATTCTCTGAAAGACTTGGATGAGATTCCAGAGAACTCTAAGTTCAAAACTGTTTGCCAAGTTAAAGATTTCTTTACAAGGATATCTCAAAACGGCAACAAATATATGCTTATTGAAGGTTCAGATAATACTGCTTCAACTAGCTTTCTAATTATGGATAACTCAAGGTCTGAAACTCTTTCTGATTTTCTTGATCAATACAAAATTTCAAAAGACTGTATTTTGATCTTGAATGCAAGCAAAGGTCGTGGTAGTAATTTCGTAGACTCAGCAAGGGTCGTAGATACCAAGATTATGATGAAATTAATGGATCTCAAGAAGAAATGAACGATTTGCCCTTCACTCCTCAACTAGCTTCTATATTAAAAAAATCTCAAGACTTAACTGAACATCTTGGCAGGAATAAAGTTGATTTAGATATTTTCTTCTCCTGTTTCATGGATAACCTAAGTTTGTCATGTGAAACTATTTTAGGTAGATATGATAGCATCAAAGCACTTAATATAGCTTCGCAACGTGTTATTGAAAAGAAAAATCCAAATAAGGAGATTTCTAGGCAGTATTCAAAAAAATTATCTCAGCTTATTGATCATTCTGAGTTTATCCAAAAACAGCTTTTTGGGTTAGATTATATTAGCACAGAGTCAATGCTTTTGTGTATGTTAAGCGATGAATATACTCCGAAGGCTTTAGCAGAAGTTTTCGACGTAGATGATCGCAATGAACTAATTAATGACATTTCTTTTTTCGTAAAAGATGAAGAAGAGGTGGAAATAGAATTTAATTCCGAAAACAACGATTTTGATCTACCTATGGGAAACTGGATCGGGATGTTTGACGAAAATAAGATCCTAGATCAATTCGCGGAAAATTTAAACCTAAAAGCCTCCCGCGACGAGTTCGATAAGGTTGTGGACTTTGATGATAAAATATCAGAGATAGCCACCATCCTCTGTAGGAAGAAAAAGCCCAATGCGATTTTAGTGGGGCCAGCGGGAACGGGTAAAACCTCTTTGATCGAGGGACTAGCGTCTAATATTGTTAATGAGGAGGCTCCAGAGCTTATAGCCAATAAGGTTATTTACTCCTTGAGTTTGTCTAGCATGGTTGCTGGAACTCAATACAGGGGGCAGTTTGAAGAGAGGTTGGAGAAGTTTGTCAATGAGGTTAAAAAGTATGATAATATCATTCTCTTTATAGACGAAATCCATACTTTGGTGGGAGCGGGAGGAACAACTGAGAACTCTTTGGAAGCCTCAAATATACTCAAGCCAGAATTAGCAAGAGGCACTATAAGTTGTATCGGGGCGACTACAATTAATGAATATACTAATACAATTAAAAAAGATACTGCTCTAGATCGTCGCTTTGAAAGGGTAATCATCAAGGAGCCTTCTAAGTTCCAGATGCAAGAGATATTACCCGTTATTGCTTCATATTATGAAGAGTTTCATTGTGTCCGTTATACAGACAACTTCATAAACAATGTCATTAACTTTTGTGAGAAATATCTTCCAAATAAGTTTTATCCAGATAAAGCTATTGATGTTATAGATCATTGTGGCGCACAAGCAAAAGTTTCTCATTGGGGCCAAGACTCCTCTTTTAAACAAATTAAAGAGAATATAAAAGAAAAAAATATTGACCTTGATTCTGAAGATTCTATTCTTTCTTTTGTCACAGATCAGTTGACTTCTTGGACAAACGAAAAAGAAGAAGAGTTACCGGATGTTACAGTAAAACACTTAAAAGAATTTTTCTCTAAAAAGGAAAATCCCTTGAGGAAGTCAAATATTTTATCAGATCTGTCTGTCAGCTTAAAAGAAAAGTTTGTGGGTAATGATAAAATCATCGATTCTCTTATTGAATCAATATCACTTTCAAGTTACGGTATACATAAAAAAAGTTCAGTTCCAAGTATTTACTGCATCACTGGTGAAGAGTCTACGGGCAAAAGTTTTTTCTGCTCTACCTTAAAGGATTCTCTGGAAAAGAGTGGGGTGAATGTCTTAAATTATAGTGGAGTTCATTTCTCAGATGAGTTCGCTAAGTTTAAAATCTTACCAGAAATCATGAACAACACTTCTTTATGCGAGAAGATCAATATACATCCTAATAGCGTCATTATTATTGACGATTTCCATAAGTTACACTTGTCTGTTAAGAGTCTATTTGCTCAAATACTAAAGGACGGAAAGTTGCAAATGTCCAATGGAGATATCGCTGACTTTTCCAACGTCAAAATTTTTGTGACTAGCGGAGTAGAAAATACTTCATCAATGGGCTTTAATTCCGACAAAGAATCTCCAACCTCGTCTATTTTTAAAGAATTATTATCTCTGGTTGATTGCAATGTATTATTGCAGCACATTAAAAAGAAGGATATTTTTAGAATCCTTTATAACAAGCTTCAAAAAATTAATGATGATCTCCGCTTAAACAAAATAGAAGTTATATTCACCTTGAGTTTTTTGAAAAAGTTTGCTCGCTCCTGTAAAAATCTAGTTGATTTTGAAGAACGATTTGAAACTCATATTAACAAGTTCATTTGCGAAAAAATCACAGAAAACTGCTCAGAAATAAACCTGAACAAAATTAACGTATGAACGAAGAACGAATATTGTTCTGTTGCCCTAACTGTGGGGGCAATATGGAGGGGGACGGATATACAAGGGTTTTTCATTGCGAGTTTGTGGACACCCCTTTTGATGTTGAAGCAGATGCTAACCCTATTTTTTGCAAGGAGAACGCTAACTATCCAGACACGGGCGAAGCCCGTTGATCTGCGACGAATTGTTCGACTTTTTAGTTGACAAAGTCCCAATTCCACTTAGAATAACGTGTTATGAAATTAAATCGAAAGCAGAAAACTGCCTTAAGTCTTATTCGTGGAACCCGTGGTCGCTTCTTCGGCCTCCAAACCACTCAAGGAGAAACTTTGAACGCTCAGTTCCGTGGAGAAACTGGGAACTACATTCAGGTATTTGACCGTAATAACGGACTTATTCGTCGTTTTGCTAAAACTAGCCTTGATAGGGTTTCGTTTAGTCAGTAATGAGTGGGTCTACTTCAAGATATTTGAGAGGTTTGCTTAATTTTCAAGCTGATCCGATCATGAAAAGGGTTTACAAGCGCGTTAAACAGCGCTATACTAAGCTCCCTCACGACAAAAAACATCTAATCAAAGATTACTTAAAGACTCATGGAAGAAAATAAAAAAAATAGTGAATGGAGTGACCGAGAAGTTGGTGCTCTTTGGCGCAAAGGTGGCGAAAAGCCATTTTATTCTGGTAACTTTACCGTTTCTGGTTCTACTACCGAAATTGTTATTTTTCAGAATAAGTTTAAGGAGAAGGATGCCCAACCTGATCTTCGGATCTATCTGAGTAGACCGCAAGATTCTACCCAGACTAATGATGACTGGTCAGAACGTGAAATCGGGGCTTTGTGGCGTAAAGGTGACGATAAGCCTTTTTATTCTGGAAGCTTGTCGGTAAAAGATGAAAAGACGGAAATCGTTATTTTCAAGAATAAATTCAAAGAGAAGGATAATCAGCCTGATCTACGCATCTATAAAAGCAAAGCCCTACAGAAATAATGTCTCCAGAGCAAGAACAAGAGCTTCATGAAGCCTTCGTAAATCATATTACAAGTAATTTGACTTTCGCAGAGCTAATTGAAGTTATTTCTACCTTGGTAAACAAAGAGGTTGAGGAAAAGCTTAGTAAAATGACTGATGAAGAAAAACTTCAAAGTTATAACGAAGTTTTTGAAAAATAAGTGTAACATCCTTTGATGGAATACGATTTCTCTAAAGAAGCTAAGGAATTTCTTGAGTCTCAAGCTGCCAAGCGATCTGGGCCTAAAGGTGAAGCACAAACTCCAGCAAAACCTAGTGAGCGTAAGAAAGGTTCTAGTAAGAACAAAAAGGGCAGCGCGGGTAAAGATGGAAAGAAGATTAACTTCTCAGAGAAAGTTGTTACTGCTCTAAAAAACAAAGTTAAGGAGCATAACAAGAAGTATTCTAAAAAAGTTTCGCTTACACAACTTAAAAAAATATACCGTCGAGGTTCGGGGGCATTCAGCTCTAGCCATAGGCCCGGCAAGACCAGAGGTCAGTGGGCGATGGCTAGGGTTAATATGTTCCTGAAGATGGTGCGTGGAGGTAAAGTCAAGAAGTCTTACCGCGCAGCAGATCAAGATGTCGCCAAAGGATCTGAAGATTATTATATGGAAGATCCAAACAGCGCTTTTGTTGATTTTGACGAGCTTGATTTTGCTTGCGCTCGCTTAGATCTTCAAAGAATCGATGCTTTAGAGGAGTCTGACCAAGACATCGAAGATCTTGAGTATTCAGACGCTGAAAAAAAAACTTTAAATAAGCCCTTCCGATTAAAAGACGGTAAAAAGAAGTTTGGCGTTTATGTAAAAAACCCAGAGACTGGTAATGTCATCATGGTTAAATTTGGTGACCCTAACATGGAAATCAAGCGTGATGACCCAGATCGTCGCCGTAATTTCCGTGCTCGACACAAGTGCGATACAGCTAAAGATAAAACTACTCCTCGTTACTGGAGTTGTAAATTTTGGTCTAAAAAACCTGTAAGTTCAATGGCTTCAGAAGAGGTTATTGCTTGGGATGAGGATGAAAAGTTTTCTCAGTGGTGTTGGGATGACGAGTCTTTCGCAGAGCATCAAGATTTATTGAATGGCTATCCATTCTTGGAATCAGTAAAAGAAATTGTAGAGGACGAAGGCGAACTGTAATATAATACCTTTATGAAAAGGGTATTAGTTACGGGCAGTGAGGGGTTTATTGGCAAAAATCTCTGTCCTTATCTTGAGAAAAGAGGAATAGAGGTCGTTCCTTACGATATTAAGTTCGGTGGTAGTTTGCCTCCTTTGAATGGTATTGATGCCGTCATTCATCTTGGAGCTAACTCTAGCACTACGGAAACCGACTTAAAAAAGATTTTAAATGAGAATTTTATATTCTCTGGCACACTTTATCAATTATGTGCGAATATGGGTGTTAAATTTCAATACGCTAGCAGTGGTTCTGTCTATGGTGCAGCAGAGACATTTGAAGAGGATCAGTTCTGCGTCCCTCTAAACCCTTATGCTTATAGCAAATATATGTTTGACAACTGGCTTTTGAACGAAGATCATCCCTATCAAGGATTTCGCTATTTTAATGTATATGGTCCACATGAGGAACATAAAGGAGATCAGGCAAGTCCGATAACGAAATTCATCAAACAAATTCAAGAAGATGGCGAGATCAAAGTATTTAGGGGAAAAGCTAGTAGAGACTTCGTGCATGTGGAAGATGTTTGTGAAGTTCATTATAGGATGCTTCATCATGATACTAATGGGGTTTTTAATGTTGGGACTGGCAACTCTGTTTCTTTTAAAGAAATTGCAGATAAAATGGCAGAAAACTCTGGGGCAAAGGTCAAGCAGATAGCGATGCCCACAAAACTCAAGGGCAAGTATCAAAAATTTACCCAAGCAGACATTACAAAGCTAACATCTGCGATTGGAGAAATGGATTGGAAACAAGTCTTAGAGTGTGTATAATAAAGAAATGGTATCTCTAATTAAATCTGTATTAAAAAGCGTGGAGTTATACCTCAATTTGAGAAATAAACTCGCATTCTCTGAAATTACAGAGAAACATAACAAAAGAAAATATGAACTTATCGAAGAAATTGAAAAGCTACGGGATATTGGCGACAATGAGTCCAGTGATCGCGCTGACTTCTTGCGGGGGCAGCTCCTCACCGAAAACAAGCAGTTTAAACATATATCAGCCGTCTTCGTTGAAGCTGAAGGAGGGTCAGCCAATTCAGACTGAAGAGGGCGTTTATACTCCGCAGACCGATGAGGTTTGGCACTCAGACGCTCGTTACAGAAAGCTAGAGCGACAAGTTTATAACCAATAGAAAACCTTCATTATTAAAGGCTTCTGTTTCTAGAATCTTTTTATAAATATATGTTTGTGGCATATTTTTGTGTAATATATTTTGTATGGATTTTAAAAGCATAATCAGGGAGTTTTTAGACGGTGGCTGGGTTATTCCTGTTATTGGAGCATCAGGTATGATTGTTCGCATGCTTACTTTTAAGGGAAGGGTTTCCTTAAAATGTTTTTTTAGGAATGTTTTGGCTGCTGCTATATTATCAGGCATTTTATGGTTCGTATTGCATGATGCTCCTATAAGTGATTTTATTAAGGCTATTTCTTATGGCGTAGTTGGAGTAGTAGCTCCAGAGATTACAAATGGGTTAATTGCATTAGCGAAGAAGTTTGAAAAGAATCCTGATAAATTTTTAAAAAAATAAGAAATTAATGTAATATTAATTGCTTGAATTTATCTTGCCAAAGAATATAATTAGGTGATTATGAAGTTTTCTGGTAAAGACCGTATCGTTAAGCAAGTTCAAAAAAAACTTGGCCTTAAAGCTGACGGGATTGATGGTCCTGCTACATGGAAAATGATTTGGGAGAATCTGATTCATGATGATAAAGGTGAGCCAGAAAAGCCAGAGCCTGAAGCTCAAGAACTTAAAGATGATTACCCTGAAGTTTATAAAGCTTCTCCAAACCAATCTGGAGCCATTAAACCTAAGTATGTGGTTCTGCATCATAGCAGTGGAAGTCATGATGGGACTCGTTCATGGATTTTAAATGCTGCATCAAAGGTTAGTTATCACTATCTTATTGCGCCTGATGGATCTCGCACACAATTTGTTTATGACAAAAAAAGGGCTTGGCATGCAGGAAGATCTTCTTGGAAAGGTGTAAGTGGTCTAAATGGCCATAGTGTCGGCATTTCTTTTTATGGAGATACTAATAAACGCACACCAAGTGCGGTTGAAATTGATTCTGCTGCCAAGAAATGCAAATACCTTATGGATAAATTTGACCTTGGAATAGAAAACATTCTAACGCACAAAATGATTGCGCCGAATAGAAAGAATGACCCTTCAGATGAAACCTACCAAATGGTCATCAAACGTATAAAAGAGCTTTAACAGTGAATGAAGAGATATTTCATATCAATGTGAGCCGTCACGACATCTTTGACTACGTTGTGTCTAATTCTGTTTATGATCCAGTAGAGAAGTGCATTGATGCTACAATTTACGAGACATACATAGATCACATTTTTAATATCAGAGATCAAGAATATGTTAATCAGGACAGGGATTATATTTATTTTTATAAAGAGCTTTTTAAGTTAAAAGCAAAAGCTCCTGATATGCAGACTTCAGAGATACTTAGGTTATGCGAAGAAATAGAGGAAATATCCCCTAAGACTGTTAAATTATGAAAAATAGTTGACACGGCTTAAAATTTCCTTATACTAAGAGCAGATATGGAACACGAAGAACTAAGTAAATTAGTGATTGAGTGGGGGGAAAGTAAAGGGATTTTAGATTCTTCTACCCCACTTAGACAACTAGACAAGACGCAAGAAGAGCTTGATGAAACAAGAGCAGCTTTAAAAAAACTAAATGATCTTGATCGTCAACCTAACTTGATGGAAGTTCTTGGAATTCCTCCTGAAAATAAAGAGGATATTCTTGCAGAAGTTAAGGACGGTATTGGAGACATGTTGGTTACTATTGTTTTACTCGCTAAGATGGTAGAGCTAGACACTACAGACTGTTTAAATGCAGCTTATGATGTAATTAAGGGCCGCACTGGAAAGATGGTGGATGGACAATTTGTCAAAGATTAATGATTGAAATAGAGTTATCGCAAGAACAACTGGATTGGTGTGAGGATCATGCCAAAAAAATTGTTGAAAAATACGGAGGCGATAAAACCAAAGGCTCTGGATCTTACAATCACAATAGAGTTGATAGTAATTTAATTGGCGTAAAGTCCGAGGTAGCTACTGTAGTTTGGTTAAGAGAAAATTTAAAAGATGTAGAAGTATCTCCATGCTTTATTGATTTTGAAAACTCTAGAGGCAAGCCTGACATTGCAATAAAAGATTCGTTTATAGAAGTAAAAGGTTTAAGGAATTCTCACTGGGAGAAATTTAAAAGGTGTATCCCTCCCCGTCAATTGAAACAATACTTAAATAAAGGTGCTATTGTGATTTGGACAACAACAGAGGCTGATTCTGTGACTGGAGAAGTAACTTTAAAAGGTTGGAATTACGCTAGTGATGTCGATAAACATGGCGAATATCGCAGGACAATTTGTGACAATATTTGGCTCAAAGAAGACTCTCTAATGAGAAATTTAGAAAGTTTATTAGAAGAATTAAAAAAATGAAAAAAGCAAACAAAACTTACGAGGAAAAGAAGAAGATTAGGCGCAAAGGAGTTCATGCTAAAAGCAAGACCTCTAGCATTAAAAGCTCTAAAAATTACAAAAAACCCTACAGGGGACAAGGCAGATAATTCCCTGTTGCCTCGCTTGGTGTAATAAGCTATACAAACAAAATATTGTTATGGATATTATTGAGATTATTACATCGTTCGTTGAAGATAAAGTTTGGTTTAACTGGGCTTGTGCTGTTATTGCTGCGGCTAGTGCATTTGCTGCTGCTTCCCCAACCCCAAAACAGGGGACTTGGCTGTCGAAAGCTTACAAAGTCGTAGATTTTCTCAGCATTAATTTTGGTAAAGCCAAAGATAAAGGCGATAAGTAAAAATAACGCATCATAATTTATGTGATTAAACCGTGAGGATAATTGTATTGTCAGCTATCTCATCTTTTTTTTGTTACTCAGCTATTTCTAATAAAGGCGAGGTAAAAGGAAAGGAGAGGGGGAAAGAGCAGCAATAAACATAAATCATTTTAAATAATTTAAAAGCCGTCCTTCGGGACGGTTTTTTTATGATTAGCTATTGAATTTTCATGTATTCTAGCTAAAATTACTTAATGAGCATGGAGCCAATCAAAGGTATTGTTGAGACTTATGCAAAGGGCTGGGGTAAAGAGATCTGGATTACGAACAACGAACTTTATTGCGGAAAAATTCTAAAGTTTAATAAAGGAGCGGAGTTCTCCATGCACTACCATATCAAGAAGGAAGAAACTTGGGCCGTAATAAAAGGTAAACTTCTTTTAAAATATTATGATTTGAGTAATGCCGAGGAAAAAGAAATGATCTTGCGGGTTGGAGAGACAATTCATTTAAAGCCTTGTATACCTCATAAACTCATTGCTATAGAAGAATCTTCTGTATTTGAAGTAAGCACTCAGCATTTTGAGGAAGATTCTTACAGGGTTCAAAAAGGAGATTCGCAGAAATGAAAAAAATTCTTGTTATTGGAGAGTCATGCTTAGACATTTTTACTTATGGGTCTGCTGATAGATTATGCCCAGAAGCTCCAGTCCCTGTTTTTAAGCAGGAGGACTCAGTTACCTTTATGGGTATGGCCTTTAACGTCCATAGAAATGTCATTGCTTGCCTTGATGATTTAGGTAAAAAGGCAGAGGTAGAGATTAAAAGCAATAAAAGCACTGGAGCAAAGGTTAGATATATTGACTCTAATTCTAATCAAATGTTTTTGCGCGTTGATTCAGATGAGTATAAAGAGATTGATGAATTAAAGTTGCATGAAGCAAACGTGTGGTCTTATGATGCTGTAATCGTTTCTGATTACAATAAGGGATATCTGACAGACAAAGATTTAAAATATATTGCAGATAATGCTCAAATGTCTTTTTTAGACACTAAAAAGAAATATAATTCAAAGTGGGCTAATTCATTTGATCTGATTAAAATCAACGAAAAGGAATACAAAGAGAATGGATTTAAAGGGATGGGTATGGATAACCTTATTGTTACTTTAGGGGGTGGAGGATGTAGGTTCAAAGGAAAGAAATACCCTTTGAAATCTGTCGCTCAAGTGAGAGATGTGAGTGGTGCTGGAGACACTTTCCTTGCTGCTTTTGCGACTAACTATTTATTCAATCAAGATATAGATTCAGCGATTGACTACGCTCAGACTTGCTGTAGCATTGTCATCAGTAAAGCTGGAACAGCAACGATATGAATCATCCTAAAATAGCTAATATAACTAAGATTATGCACCATTTTTCGACGGGAACGAAAAATATGGCCTTTACTAATGGTTGCTTTGATTTGTTTCACGCAGGTCATGCACACCTTCTGAAATCAATTAAGGAAGATTTGCCCGATGATTACGAATTAGTTGTCGGCGTGAATGGAGATGAAAGCGTTAAGCAAAATAAGGGTTCAGAAAGACCTATTATCAGCCAAAAACAGAGAGCCTTTCTTGTAGCTTGTCATGAGTGCGTTGACCATGTGTTTGTGTTTAATGACGCAACAGTTTCTGGCTACCTGAGACACCTTAAGCCCTCTCGTTGGTATAAAGGTGGAGATTATAGCATTGCGACATTACATCCGTCTGAGAAGGCATCCTGTGGACAAACAGAGGTATATTTCATTCCATTCTCTGAGGATATAAGTGCCACGAAAATTATAACAAAAATTAAAGAACTATGAAAACTTTTATCGTAGACATTGATGGGACTATTTGCACAGATAGTCGGGGCAGATATGAATTAGCTCGCCCTATGAAAGCTCGTATTCAATATTTCAATGGATTGGTTGATAGTGGCAATACAGTAATCTACTGGACTGCGAGAGGAGGGAACTCAGGAAAAGATTGGTCGGAGCTTACAAAGAAGCAACTTAAAGAGTGGGGGGTCAAATATACAGAGCTTAAGATGAACAAGCCAGCATATGATTTTTGGATTGATGACAAGGCATATAATGGAAATAGGTTCTTTGATGAACTTTATTTTTAAAGATTGCCGCATTGATCGAATCAATCTAGAGATCATCAATTTGAGCTTGCATCGCCGCAAGTGAGGTGGTGACCGAGGCTTGCAAAGCGGTTAGTTGTGCTGTCGTTGCACAAGCGTCAATTTGCTCTTGCAAAAATGAATCGTCGAACTTTGGCACAAATAGGTAAATCTGATTCTCATCATCAGTTATGTCAAGGATGTTTTCATCCGATACATTGTCCGAGCGATCTTTCTCCTCAACTAAAGCCTTTACTCCTATCATCCCATTCGCTCCAGTCGTTCCTGTTGTAAGTAATATTGGGAATGGATCTTCTTCGGAGCCTACTTTATCAGAATCTTTATCCGATAATTGTTCAAAACCCCTATAGTAAACGTGAATATTTTCTCTTACATAAAGTTCTTTAAGTTCAAACCCTTTAAAATCAGCTAAATCGATGTAGATAAAACTTTCTTTCCCTTCTGGAGTTTTATTTGGTGGATTTAAAAGTTGCGGGGGGGTTTCTAATTCATTTTCTACAATAAAATTCCTAAAAGTCTCGGCATTAGTTTTTTGATCAGTTCTAATAATTTTTGCTGAAACTACTTCTCCAGTTTTCTCGTTTCTTATGATTTCTATAGAATATTCGACCTTCTCACCTTCGGCATGAGTATGCTCTAAGTCTTCGACTTTAATTCGGGGGATGGAGGCATTATCGCTAGTTTTATCCTCAAAATCATCCGTTGTCATATTCGCATGATCGTAAATATAACCCTCATTGAATTTGACCTTAATTGTATCCGCTTCCTCTTTTATCTCTGGGAAGAAAGGAGCTGAATAAAAAGTATATGTAGCAGCGTTTGCTCTATTTCCTTGAACGTGGTAAGTTAGCGATTTTACCTCTTCTACTTCTTCAGCCATATCACTTGTTCAATATATTTATAACCTCTCCAGTTTCACCAAAAAAGTATAGATGGTCGAAGTAGTTAAAATTATTATAATTAATACATTTAATCTCTTTTTCTGGGGAATCAAGACTCCTGCCTAAGAAATATTTTTTTCCTCCAGCCTTCAAGCTACCATCAGGCCAGAGGAATTGCTTCTCTGCGAAAAAACAATCTTTCAGCTGTGTGTTGTGCCACGTTTCGATATAAGCAAATTCGTTATCGAAATCATGTCTTTTAGTTTCGATTTCTAATTTCTTTTTAACAATCGTTTTCACTAAAAGATTTTATAGAAAAAAGATATAAAAATCAATTATTCTTTTTCTTCTTTCTCGTCTTCTTTATTCTTACCCTCTTTTTTCATCTTCTCGATGATGGCTTTTTGTAATGCTGGGGGTAATTTCTTTTGTTTTTCAGTGAGTTCTCCTTTGCTATCGTCCATCATCATGGCTCGCATTTTACCATATTGCATGGCACAAGCACCGTAAGTATCCTTATCACCCATCCCAGCTGTATCTGTAAACATTTTATCGTCCATAGCGCACATGTGCATGTAAGACTTGTAAACTCCAGCTTCTGCTTGAGAATACTTCTTGGCGATGGTTACTTCCATTTCTCCAGCATCATTGACGCTGGCCTGACTTTCTAAGGGATTTTCAAAATTGTCCATAGTATAATTGGGTTATACTATTATAATACACTATAAACACAAATTAATGGAAAAAGTAGCTTTTTTGAATTTAACAATCAATTCTTTTTATCACAATCGCGTTTGGGAGGAGTTTTTTAATCAGGGAGACAAGGACTGTTTTAATCTTTATTTGCACTCAAAACATCAAACTAAGCACCCATTCTCTAATTACTGCATAAAAAATACCGTTCCAACAGCTTGGGGTCATTTTTCATTAGTAGAAGCGACAATAGAGCTAATGAGGGCAGCTTTAGAGGACGAGGACAATGAATACTTTACTTTAATTAGCGATTCTCATTTCCCCCTGTATGATTTGGATACCACAGTAGACCTGATCAAAAAAAAATATAAAAAAACGACTTTTACCAAGCATTTTAGCTTCCACACAAAAGTTAAAGGTCAAAAGATTTTCAAGGAGGGGATAAAAGGTTACGATTTTGGTGAGTATAACGCTGTTTGTCAGTTTTTTGTTTGCCGAAGAAAAGATGTGGAAGTGTTTGTTGAGACTTTTGAGCACTGGTCACAGTTCTTTGTGAAAGAAAAAGTTATCTTTGCTGATGAGTTTTATTTTTGGGGAATAGCGAAACAGTTGGGCATGGACTTTGAAATGGGCCAAGCAACCACTTATTCTGATTGGAGTATTACCATGAATAATAAGGGCGTAAAAGATAGAACTCCAAAGGTTTTTAGAACATTAACAAATCACATGCTTGACTCTTATCGTAATTCAGGGTATGTTTATGTTAGGAAGATAATGCCAAATACATTTATCACGGCAAATCCATTTAAATATTGATAAAATATGACAAATACAGTAGAATTACTTGGACACTATGGATCTGATGAAGTCATCGCTTGTAGCGCATGGACTTCAACAAGTAGAGAGTTAAATGAAGAGAAAAGACAGAGAATTCCGAAGCTCATCGACATGCTTTGGAGTAACGGACATGAGACACCCTTTGAGAAGGGTAGCGTTCACTTTCTTGTTGATTGTGATATTGCCAGTCATATACATTTGCTTAAACATAGGATTTCTTCGCTCAATGCTGAATCGGCTCGCTACAAAGAGCTTAAGGAAGACAAAATGTTTCTTCCTGAAGATTGGCCAGCGTTTTGGCAGGAAATGTTAGTGTCTTACACACAAAAAGGGAATGAGCTTTACCACCAATGCATTGCTGAACTTGAGCCAGAGTTAGGGCGCAAACGAGCAAAGGAATCCGCACGGTTCTTCAAGACTTACAATAGTCGTATTCAAGCAGATGTTCAATTCAACATGAGAAGCTTTGCAAACTTCCTAAAACTTAGGAATAGTGAACACGCTCAAAAAGAAATAAGAGAAATCGCTCAAAAAATGCTTGACTTGGTTAGGAATATCGAAGAAAATCCGTTTAGACATACCTTAAATAGTTGGGGTTATTAAATTATGCAAATAAAAAAAATTGAACTTCGCTCTCTCCAGCAAGTTCGCACTTATGAGTTGGAGGATGGAGATATTATTGATAATTTTGGCTCTATCGAAAGATTTCAGAAGATACTTGATGACTCTGAACAGCCTACAGAAGAGGAAAATGAAATGTTATCTAACATTCTGAGCGATTGTCCAATAGAGGAAGACAATATTATGGGTGGCATTGAAGAGTCGTTTTTTGAATACGAATAAATTCAGGCTAATACCATCATGAAATACGCATATATCAAGGCTGTTGTCAATAATGATAAGAGAGGTAATGGTGCGCTTGTCTATATTCAGATTAGTTCTGATGATGATAGACACTTTCTCTTTACAGAAAATGAACTAAAAAAAGCAGAAGCTCGCGCTGCGAAAAACCCAGAAGACCTTGAAGTTCGTGATATAACTTTTACTGAAGATTAGTCTTGAAATCCAATAAAACCATATCTCTTTTTACTTATATTTCATCAGAAGATGAGGTAGAGATAACCTTGGGGATTGTTAAACATTGCATCTCTGTTTTTGAATTCGATGATTTCGTGATTTGCTCAAAAATCCCCAACCTAGATACCTCTAAATTTGAAGCGCTTGGAGTTAGATTCGTCTTTGAAGATGACTTGGACTCCAGTTATGAATCTTATAATTTTTTCAAACTTAATCGTTTGGACAATCACATAAATACGGATTTTGTTTTAACGATTGAAAACGATGGATTTATAATCGATGCTTCGCTTTGGAAAGATGAATTCCTTAACTATGATTACATTGGTTCTCCTTGGCGCGATCCAATAAATGATAAATCTCGTAGGGTTGGGAATGGAGGCTTCTCTCTTAGAAGTAAGAAATTATTGCAAGCCACTAAGAAGATAACAGATCCTCTTAATGGTCCCTTTGGAAATGAAGATGTATTTATTTGTTTAAAGTCAAAGGAGGAGCTAGAGTCCCTTTATAAAATTAAATTTGCTCCCGTTGAGTTGGCAGCTAAATTCGGAGTTGAGTGGAATGCGTGTCCAGAACAAAAGCACATTACGGATGAACTCTCAACTTATGACACATTTGGATTTCATGGTGTTGACCATACTCCTTTGATGCACTCCACTTTTATTAAAGATTAATTGTGAAGAAATAAAACCCAAATATAATCCTCTTGACAATCTGGACACAAATAGTGTAATAACAATTCATGAAGATTACAGGTAAGCAGGAAGTCGAAATTGAGATATCCGAGGGTCAAAGACACTTGATTGCTCTTGATTATATTTCAGAGTTATTTGAATGGGATACCGACTATTTTATTGAAGATGGCTGGGTGATTAAAAGAGAGATCGCCCATACATCACATTCATTTGAAATGAAGACTAAAGTAAGAAAAGCTGGCAAGCAGGATCAATACCTGTATGACATGTTTAAAACTTTGAAGAGGCAGTCTTTTTAACCTTTAAATTATATCTTCCTCTATTTCCTCTATTTCCTCTATTTCCTCTATTGGCAAAGGTTTTAGGGTATCGAACTCCGCTTTGGTCATCTCTATAATCAGACCTAATGCAATAGGATCAGCCATCATTGCTTCATCCGCCTCAGTAAATCGCGAGACCTCTAAAGAGGTCAGGACAAAGCCACTGTCATCATTTGCAGTCTCCAGCTTCTCAATTGGGATTAGACCCGTCAGTGTCTGGGCAATTGTATTTATACCTTTTGGGTAGTTGCGAATTTGGTCTACTCCTTGAGACATCGCGACATAGACATCAGGTTCGACCGCGAAATATCTCCGTCCTGTTTCGGCGCGGCTTTGTTCGATTGGAGTTAGTTCTATATTTTCTTCAGGCATATTATTGAATTACTGAGTTGATTGAGATGGCCCAATTCTTAGATTTGAGGCTGGTGATTGCCGTGGCGGTAGCGGATGACAACGTGGTTCCGTCGTAGTCGATGTCGATTGTGATGTCTGATAGCTGAGTGCCTCCGCTTGCCCCTGTGTTTGTTCCGTAGACTCCGCTGGTGTCGATGGAGGCAAGGATGTTTTCTACGGACTGAGCGGTGAGGGAGGTGCAGTTATACCATGCGTTATCGAACGTTTTGGTATATAGCGATGAGGGAGACCAATCATCAAAGAAGTTAGCAGGGAACGTGGTGAGGGATGTGCAGCCATACCATGTTTCACGGAAGCGCAGTGCCGATTCGGGATTAATCAGCGGAAAGGATGTGAGAGAGGAGCATTGGCGCCATGCTCGATAGAAGTCCGTTACTGATGGCGCGTTGATCGCAGGGAATGATGTGATTGAGGAGCAGTCTTTCCATGCGGAATTGAAGTTCGTAACACTCCCAAATGCACTCCTCGCTGCTGCCCCTTTATCAACAAAGTAGTTCTCCATCTGAGTGACCTCACTTTCACTAAGTGGCGACGAGGAGACGAGATAACCCACAGGGTTCTTCAAGAATCCCACGTTCGCTGAAGATGCCACACCACGCGCTTGCAGGTCGTATTGCGTAGAAGCATCAAGGGAGATGTTTGCGCTGTAGGTTCCCTCAAGTGTTCCAACGACGATGGTTCCGTTGACCGCTGATGAATCCGTTGTGAACTCATATTCGTCATCGACGATATCCATCCGCATGAATGATTTACGAACAATGGTGGCGGGGTCGGTTCCTGAGGTGTTGATGGTTACCGTCTGCCCTGTCGAGCAGGTGAAGGAGGATGCCTCATGGTCGCCGTCGGAGAAGGACATATCCAGAATGGGGTCAGTCGAGTCTGGTGATGCGTTGTCCCACAGTCGCGCACGTTTGAACGAACCCGTTGCTGGTTTATTAGTGCCGTTGTTATAAGCACCCACCTCGATGGGTCTTGTGTTGACCTGATTGGTGTTTTGCGCGGTCGTTACGGTAGACCCTACTTGCACAAAGCCTGACCCATCATCCTTATAAAAGCTCCAATCGTAACCATCACGCATGACTCTGACCTTAGCCAGTGTGCCGTTGGTGAGGCCCAGCGATGCTGTCGATATGATATTGTATTGCGACCCCGATGAATTACGATTAACCACAAGAATTTTGCCTCCGTCTTGCACTCTGATTTCCCAGCTATAAGCCCTCGCCATGAGAGCTTGAGCATCTGAGGTGTCGTTCCAATCGGTCAGGCTCACTTCGGTCTCGATCGTGAAGCTCGCAAGGTTGTCGTAGTCTGTGCTTGTAGGCACACTCGCGTAGTTCCCACTCACTCCTGATAGATACAAATGACCTCCGCCGACTGGAGCGTGTGCGCGGGGCTGTTTGGATGCTGTGGTCTGGGTCGCATTCGCGCCTCCGCTTACTTGGTTCTCTAAGGACGCGACAAGGTCAAGGTTTGACGCGCTCTTGGCCAAGTCAGTAAGAATCCCCGCACTGGTGCTGGAGTTGGTCAGTGTCTGTAAATTGAGTGCCATTGTTTAGAGATTGTCTGAGTGATGAGGCCAGTAGATGAGACGCTTGACGTGGCCTATGTAGTTTGTGCCTACCTGAAGCAGGGATGATGTAAGAAGATTTCCACTATGATTAGATGTGACTTCAGTTTCTCCATCAAGTGATCCTTTCATGGTATTACTATCGAAAGACACCGCTATTCTGTGGAGAACATTTGATGCAACAGCATTGGACATTGTTAAAATATTAGCTCCATCATAGCTTCGAATGTTACTAAGGTTTCCGTTAGAATAAATAATTCTACGATTACTGTCTCCCCCTCGCAACAAATACTGCTCTCCAACGGTAATATCCTTTGGAGTGAATTCTACGTAAAAGGTTCCCTCACTTGTATTGTAGAAGTTTGTAAAGTCACTACCATCAATCACAAGATCATCAGCCGCTCGCGTCACCGCGCTTCCTGATGTGGGGATAAAGGATGTGGCGACTGTGCCTTGTTCAAGCTGCGCTCCCCATATGTAAACATATAGCCCAGCTCCCTGACTGCCTGACGGCCAATTTTCACCAGAGGTAGTGTAAGACATACCAAAATTGAACCTTACAGAAACATCAGAAGTAGAAGAAACGCCGCGCAAAGAACATCTAAACCAATCATTTCCAAAATCTTCTATGCTGGAAGTCGCACTCCCAGTAATCATTCCGCTTGTGCCACCTGTTAAATCATAAAATGCTTTGTATTCAGTGTCGCCTTGATTTAAGGATAAGTAACCGATATCGTGAGTTCCTTTCTTCATAAACACAGACCAAGTGTAAGCTTGGCCTGAAGTTATTGTTTGGTTCGTATGTGCGTAAGCATATACTCTGGTTGTAGTTTTTGAAAGTTTGTCTGCTGTCTGTAACCCCGTCGGAGACAGTGTGCTATTGGATTCACTTACTTCTATCGCGTTAGAACTATAACTCCAATCAACCCCACTAAAGTCCTCACTATTAACAACCAAGTTAGTAGCTGCTTGCTCAATAAGCATCATAGGCACTCCGCCAACGTGATCAACACGAACTGTATTTGGTGAGGCGGTTTGGATGTTACCACTCGCGTCAGTGAATGTTGCTGTTCCCGCTCTGGTAGCCGTAATAATATCCAACGTCGATGGAGTAGCCGGATCAAGGTCAAGGGACTCGGAAGCCAGCGGGGCCATCATCGACTTCTCTGCCTCAAATGCGAGAATCGGGTTGAGGGATAAGGGGTCGAACGAGGATGGAAACCCCTGAGCGCATTGAATCCCCAATCCGAGTTGCAATGATCCGGGCATGACTTAAAAAAGAACTGAAACTCCTTGAGCGGTCGTGCTTGCAGACCAAACTTTCTTAATGCAAATAGAAAGCTGACCGACAGGCACAGGGATGACTACTTTATGATCCGCAAGAGTGGTGACTTCAAGGTTTCCTGCCGTTTGACAGATTACGCCTCTTGCAACACTATTGAAGGTTGAGTCTGAGCCGGGAGCGGCTCCAGCAGCAGAAAGGTTTAGCACATCAATAGCGCTATCCTGAAACTTGTGCTTCACGTTCATGGTCTGGTTTAGATGTGTGGGCATGGTTGGTTTTTGTTATGGTTATCGGAAAAGAAATGAAGCCATTCGGCCTTGCGGTGTGATCTTGCCAGTTGCAATAAGAACTTTCAAGACAACGTATAAGATAATTAGGACTATAGCAATCCAGACGCCGATAACATATTTACGGGCTCCGGATAGCTTTTCCTCAGTTTTTGTCAACTTTGTAAGCGCCTCGTCACGCTCTTTTGCAATCTTGACTCCTATCCTGATCCTTGCGTTGGCCTCATTGAGCCTTGCTGCGAGCGCTTTGTTCTGCTCGTCCATGGTTGTTATTTGCGTCCGCAATAAGGCATTAGCCTGCTCAGTCTTATCAAGCTCCACTTTAGTCTGAGCGAGCGCAACCATCGCTGACTCACGCGCCTCAGTTGACCTTTTAAGCTCATCCTTCAGCTCACTAACAAAGGCTCTGAGGTCTGTTGCTGACGATGATCCCGCCTCAAGCCCGTTGGCATAAGCCTCCTCCGCAATCGCCTCAATTGATTTAGCCGAAGCTCTTGCCGCTTCCAGTTGGCTCCCTACCTCGCGGACAGCATCCTCAACATCCTCCACCTTGTCCTCCACCTTGCGAACCTGCTCTTCAGCCCGTCCAATATTTGGTGTTGCAACAGGAGGGGGAACCGGAACAGCCTGCGGAGCTAAAGTATTAGAGTCCGAAGTCGCACAACTTGCAAGCAATAGAGCCGCAAGTGATATTAGTGCGAGGTGTAATTTCATAGCTTAACTATTTAACGGCATAATTGAGATATGTAGCATAGCAACCTTGAGGTCTGCCGGGGTTCCATCCTTGTCTTGAATCATTACCTGAATGGTATCATTGAAAGCTAAACTGACAATTCCTTGAGTGGCAATGTTTATGGAGGTATCGGCTCCGGGGGTGCCCGATAAGCCATATGTAGCCTTCATTACTGTGCCAGTTTGCTGAGTCCCTCCCTTACCAATGGAAAGTTCAATTTCGTGATTAGCTCCAGCGTCTTCTACAGAAACCGACGCAGACACAACAAAATTAGCAGATCCCGACGAGTCAGCCCCAGCTCCACCATAGGTGAGGCTTGCTGATGCGGCATTTGGGATGGTGAACAGGCTTGTGCTGCTCATCAGGAAGCTGGCTGAAGGAGCTACTACAATGGACGGGGAGGCACTCGCAGGCGTAGCTACCGCTGCTGCTGATGTCTGCTTTATGTAAGCGTGGGCATACCCGATAGATACATCGGAGCCGATTTGGCTAACGCCAAGGGCGGTTCTGAAACTTGCAGCACTGGTAATTCCTGATCCATCTCCAAGAACAAAGGTTCCCGTCGCGTCGGGCATAGTGTAGGTTCTTGCTCCACCGGGATTGCAAATAATGCTTCCAGTGTTTCCGCTGGCTCCAGTCAGTTGCAACTGGGTCGAACCCGAAGAAGGATTAATTATCAGCGTTCCTGTCATGGTTCCGCCGCTGCCCGCAACTACCCCAAGGGCTGTTCGGAAATTAGAGGCTGTTAATCCATTCCCTTTTCCGTCAACAAGATTTTCAGCAGATCCCCCTCCAGAGGGTAGTCTGTATGTGGTGGTGGAAGAGGCAGATTGCAATGCAAGCTTTGCCCCGCCAGATCCAAATAGCAATCCAGAGCTTGTGCCTGCATCGACTGCTACAGTCGTGAACTCGGGATCGGATGAGCTTCCGAGGCCAATGGCGGTTCTGAAAGCTGTGGCACCAGTAACTCCAGAACCATCACCAAGAACAATAGTCCCGGTTGCGTCAGGAAGAGTTGCAACACGGTTTCCTGTAGCCGTTCCGGGAGCAATCTTTTTAGTGTTTGCTCCTACCCCCCAGACTATTTCAGCGGCCTTAGTGATGTAAAAAAGAGCCGCGCTAACCGCAGTGGCTGCAAATTCAAGAAAGTTGCCAGTGCCTGTTCCAAACCCCCAAAAGTTTGGTCTGGTTGCGCTACCGCTCATTTCGGAAATAACGCCAGCGCCGGGTGAGGAAGTTGCTGTGGACACAAAAGATCCCCCTGCTCCGCTTGCTCCAGCAATATTAGACCCGAATACTCCAATTCCTTGTGTTCCAGTTGCGTCACCTGTAATACCATTGCCTGTCGAGGCTGAGCTGCCCCCTACTACCTCTCCAGTGCTGCCTCTGAGAACAAGGACGCTGGCAGTTCCGGTAGCGCTCGCATCAGTGATGTCGGCGCTGACATGGGTGTGGCTAACTGCGGCATGACTCGCCCCTTCGACAGTAGCCAATCGAGTGTTGATGTTGGAAATGTCATCTTGAAGGTCTGACGAACCACCAATAACTCCAGTAGGTCCGATTAAACTACCAGTGCTCGTAAGTGTTCCGGTTGCATTGGCGAGGTTGAAGAAATCAGCGGATGTGTAGCCTGAGTCCTCATATTTACCACTTGATGTAACATATTTCGGGATTCTTTGGTCCGCGTGAGCTGAAAACAAGGGGTAGCCATCATTAAACAGCACATTCTTGACGAAGGCGGTCGTTGCAATCTTGGTCGAATTATCTGAAGAAGACTGCGTTGGCGCAGTTGGGTTTCCGGTAAAAGCAGGGCTCGCGAGGTCCGCGACCTGATTGCCGTTCTGATAAATAGACTGACCTCGCACTTCAAGCCATTGCAAGCCAGAGCGGCCAAGGCGACCTTCGTTATTTGAGTTTGGAACTATGTTTGGAGTGGCCATTTTTGTTAGTTTGGTTTGAGGTCTTCACCAGAAAGCGTCCAGTTGTTGTCGCTCGCTGCGCCATCCTTGATGGCAAGATCGTTTTTAGTCTCAAGCCATGCGGGGGAATGTCCGCGCTTGGAGTTAGCGGGATCGCAAGGGGCAAGCTCGAAAGGAGTAGATTCGGTATCAAGAACCCAAGGCTCTTCGGTTCCTTGTGCTCCTTTTCCGTTGCCGAGGTGCTGGTTATTGGATCTTGAGATCATGAAAATTGAAATGGCGATGATCAAGATTGCTGTTGCAATCAAAGTCATGATTGACGCTGAATTGGGTTTTTTTGTTGGATGGGAATGCGAAACTTGAGGATGACACCCTTGTCTTCGCTTTGGGTGGTAGTCTTTGAGACACCAGTGGTCGTTCGGGTCTCGCGAACATCTCCACGGTTAGTGGTTGAGTCGGTAGTAATGGTTCCGATTTGAGTCCTTGTCTCGGTGTATCCTGATGGAGTTGAGGTGACGGCTCGGACAGTTTGCGAGCCATAGCTTTGAATAGACTTTGATCCCCGGTTTGTCTTCGAATCAGTGTCCCGGTTAGTTATTTTGAAATCTGCCATGGCTTATATTATTCGTATGTGTAAGTAACATTCTCCTCAGAGTTGTCTGATCCGCCCTGCTGGGTTGTAACAGACGGGTGAGAAATTTCGGTTCTCTCGCTTCCAGCACTTCCAGTCCTCGCGGTTTGAAATTTCTCACCGCTTTTTTTCGATAGTTCGGTATCGGGAGAAAGCTGGGAGCGGGTGGTGACGGTCTGGCCCCCATCAGCCTCAGCCTCGGTGACGGCTCGTTGGACGGCATTGATGTCGCTATTGGTCACCATTCGCACTTCAAAATCGATAGATTCTGGAAGTAATACGGTCACGCCCTCGGCCCTGAGGGCAAGGCAGGAGTCATTTACCTCCCGCAGTGCTTGCTGGATTGCTTCTTGTAGTTTTGTTGCTTCGACGATCATAATTTACCAGCCGGGGCGGGTGCGGAAACGGTTTTGAGGCGCTCCTTGGTTTTGAGTTATTTGTCCTTGGATTTTTGCTATAGTAGCCTGTCCTTTAGCGATTGCGGAGTCGGCGTTACTGCCACTCCAAATCGGGGTGAGGGCAAGGTCGCTAAGCGCAAGTGGGAGAAGATGCGGAAGAACATACTGGTCAGGAACCGCAATGTCCACGCTGCCGTTCATACTATCCACCTCCAGAGTGGGAGCGTCTACAACGGCATCAAAGTTAATGGTAAGAGCGCGATCAGGGATAGGGTCAATCCGAATCATTGCGCGAGCCTCATCTTGCAGCGAGAGACCAGTGTTTTCGAAAACGTAGCGGTAAGGAGATCCAATGCTACGAGCGTTTGGATTGAAGATAGACCCTCGGCGCTCAGCCCCCTTAAAGCGCATAGCCTCGTCGTCCCGGTATAGCTCTTCTCCTGTATCAAGGATGCGAGGGTGATTTGCAATTCGGTTGATCAAGTGATCAGTGACCATGATCGTATCGAAGTAGATTGTGTATTGCTGAAGTCCAGAGTTCCGGAAGGAGTTCAAAACTTTAGGAGTTCCTGTAACCGACACGATTTCATTGAAGTTTGGCTCGTTATCAAACTCTATAGACCCTCCAAGGTGGTGATCTTGCAATGTAACCCCGGTAAGATCGTTAGCCCCAGCGGTGACAGTGGCGCTTCCTTGCTCCGGGGCGCGTAGCAAATGGCTAATTGTCGTCATACGCATCCTCTCCGGAGCCGCAGCAAACCAGTTGTAGACCGCTGCGTTAATGCAATCGACTAAGACAAGTCGATCCTCTATAGGCATCTGTGAGAGAGTCTTGGAGGAAGTCCACCTTGCAAGGCGCTGGGAAAATTGGGCGACGGTCATAATTTACTGGGCTGTTCGGGATGATTGCTTTTTCATCTGCTCGGACATGTGAGACATAGTTCCATTTTCTGGATCGGATACTTGTAGGGTTTGCATAGCCCGAGCGGCATCTTGCTCAAATAGAGGGCTCTTGTCCTTCTCAAAGAAGAAATGTGACCGCATTGCATACATCCGGCATAGAGGTAGAAGAATTGTCTCTACCTTATCGGCTGGGACAGGGGTAACTTCGGTTCCGGTTAGGTTCTTAATTGTAGATTTAGAGAATACGGGAGCTGATTTAGCCACTAAAAGACGAACAGTGATAGCTGCTGTCGGGGTAGGTTTGATTGCAAGAAAACAGGCCGAAGCGTCCTTCCCGCTATCCTCGGAGCGGGATCGTCGGGTGCGAATCAGGTAAATAAGAGCCTCGGGTGCTCCGTTAGCGATGGCGTCGGTCTCGTTCTTTCCGTAGAATCGCTGGAAAAATTGGTTAAACTCCGATTGATCGGTGATTTGATGCAACTCTCGGCTATCTTCCGCTGGAATCCAGCAGGGGCCGATTACCTCTTGGACTTGAGCTTCGTTGTAGAGGTTCTTTTCAGATTCGCCTACGCCAAAAACAACGTCTATCTCCTCTTTGCGGAAGTAGTCGAGTGGCGAGGAGAACATCAGTTGCAACCCTGAGTTGATTGCAGTGGTCACATCGTTCCAAATGTAATCAGGAACGGTGGCCTCCTGTTCAAGAAAGAGGGCGCGGGCGACATTGTCACGAAGTTCAAGGAGAGTCATGGTGCTTTATCCTCCGGAGGGAGGGATTGCAAGAGCCGGGGGCGTCGGGGAGGCGGATGCCTTACCCTTTTTCTTTTTAGGCTCTTTAGTTTGATTGGTTTCGGGCTCGTCGCCCTTTTTGTTTGTGGGTTTTTTAGCTTCTTCGGGAAGAACAATAAGTCGAGGAGTAGGAGTCAGTTTTATGACTTTGTAGCAATTCGGAATTACGTTGGCGCACATTTCATTAAATTCGTCAATGTCTTCCTGCTTGGTTACGTCATACAGCTTGCTCTTGAATATCCAAATGGCTTTTTTTTGTCCCGGAATATTAGTCTTAATGAAGGCGCCGTAACGACTTCCGAACTTATTAGGGGCGAAGTTTCCTTTACCGGGAAGTTCCAATACTGCTGCTGTTTTTATGGCCATGGCCATATTATAGCAGAACCGGGGCCCCAGTTGCAAGCTTGCAACCAAGGCCCCGGTGAGATTTTGGGCTCACGATGTGGAAGCCCTGCTATTAGCTGATGTTAGCGAACGGAACCCCAGCATACTGCACAGCGTGACTGATGACAAGATATCCGGGCTTGCGACCTGCTGCATCCTCGCAGTGCTCCTGTCCGAAGACGGAAGTGACGAAGATGTCCTTAACGAAACCGCCCTCATGATCGTCAGACGAACGCTGGTTGCGGTATTTGCCGTATCCCCGGCGAGCCGCAGCTTTTCCAAGGAAGAGCGTGTGGCCGATAGGAACGCCGACTTCGTTAATGAAGTATGCCGTAGATGTCCCAGCAACGTGGGTTTGGGTGGTGTTAGTTCCCACTACAGCGGCGCCGAGCTTAGCGGTAAGCTTGGTAAAGTTGGTCGTATCGGTTGTTCCGTTGAATCGACCAGCGTTACCGCTTGTTACCGTCAGCTTGTTGCCGTCGTTGGCTGTTACATGGTAATAACCAATCTTACCCGGATCTACCGCAGCGTTCGGAGCGTTCACCACAGCGACGTAGAAGCCACCAGCGGTGTTGAGATCGGCGTAGGCCAGCGAGTCTGACAGAGCCATTGTCTCAGTTGCAAGGAACTTGAACTGGTAAAGCGGGAAATACTTGAAGTAAGCCTTTCCAGACAGAGCCCCAGCCGCTTTCGATCCACCAGCGTAGATGGTGTTTGCTGTTCCTGCACCAGAACTAATAGTGGAAGTGGCGAATCCGTTGGTAGTATCGCAACCGATGTCAGCTTTCGGGTTCAGAGGAGATGCAATCGCGCCGAATCCGTCATGGTCGATGGGATTGTATTTCTTGATGATGTTACCCCGGATGTCGGTGTAACCACCCTTAAACAGAACATTGCTGTAAGAGTTAGGTCCAGCATTTTCTTGCAATGACTTGTAGTCAGAATCCTGCTCCAAAGAGAACAGGGTGTCGGTAGTTGCAACAGTGCAATAGCGGTGGATAGGGTTTCCTGCTTGATCGGTTCCGACCTTAGCTGGCTGACCATTAAGGCGAGCAAGCTGAGTGTTTGCCGCGACAATGGTGTCATAGTCGAGGGTGTCGGCAGATACGAGGCTGTTGTATCCGGCTTTGTCACCAGCAAAAATGTGGTTTTCAGCGGAGCCTTTGTGAAGGAACATCATAAAGAGCTTCTCGCTCTTCTGACGGCCCATCCACTTTCCGAGTTCGCGAGGAATGCCGACGGTAATTTCGCCGCGCATCCCCATAAACTCTTCAGCTCGCTCTGTGTAGCGAACCCCGTGACGAAGGAAGTCAACTGAGAGATCATAACTGTGGAGCTTAATGCTCTCAAAGTCGTCCCCGTCGTTGAACAGTTCGTCGCCGTGTTTAGGCTCGTTGTAGAGGCCAGCCATCTGGGTGAAGGTAATCTTCTGCCCCCGACCCTTGGTGGTGTCGGCGATGGTTTCGATGATTGCGTCGGAGCCGCCCTCCATTTGAGCAAAGAAGTCGGTGGTCTGTTCATAGACCTCGACACCTTTGCGCCAGAGTTCGCGTACTGACGCAGCATCACCGAAGGCGTTTGCTGGATCATTTGAGAGGGCGTTGCCCAATCCTTGTCCTGTTACATTTGAAGTATGGAATGGCATAATTTTTTTGTGTTAGTTGTTTTTTTTTGTTGATTAAGGATCAACGGCTTACACAGATTGTGGCAGAATGGGGAGATTAACGATTTTCCCTGTAGACCGCTTTTGCAAGACGCTCAAAGTCCTCGGGGTTGTTAATATTCCCAACCTGCTCAGCCAGTGAGGCCGCTGCTCCAGTTGGAGCGCCAGAAGTGCGGGATGCACCGCTGGCAGCGGGTAGTTGGCCGGGTTTTTCAGTCCTTGGAGGTTGGGGCGAAGTGGATTGTTGCTGAGGTTGTGCGGCAGTATTTGCAGCCTTTGCAGTGGCTGTCTTAGTGGATTTGCTTCCCTTGCGCTTCGGTGCAACATTTAACTCCGCTGCCGCCATTTTGGCGATCAAGAGAGGTTTGTTGGCATCGAAGTAGCGCGGATCGTCGGTATCTTGAAGGCTATCGTCGATTTCGGAGCAACGCTCAAAGAACTCCGAGCCCTCATTCCCAAAGTCGGGGTAGAGGTCAGCAGCTTTTGAAACACTGGACTCGAAAGTCGTATCGTGCTCATGGCGTTGTGTGTAGCTATCTCGTTCGTCCCTTTCCGCGATTTCTTCAATAAGTTCTTCGGTGTCGCTAATCTGATCATTCAAATCAGCAGCCTCGTCCAAATCTCCTTCACGAAGGGCTTGAGATGCTTGTTTCCGCAAATCTTTGAGGTCGGCTTTCGCCTCCGCGAAGGTAACTCCTTGAGTTGGGTCTTCCGTAGACTCTTCAGATTCAGATTCAAATTCTTCCGAATCTTCAGTGTGAGTATTAGGATTTTCCTCAACCCCAAGATTCCGCCTTGCAAGCTCCAGAGCCTCAGAGAGGTTTAGGGCTGTTCCAGCGGCCTCAGCGGCCTTTTTTATGCGCATTGCCTCAGCATCCACCTTATCCGATGGGCGAAGTCGAAACCGAGGATGTGACTCCTCTTCTTCTTCCTCCTCTTCACTTTCGTCGAATTCCCCCTCTTCGATCTCATCAACTTCCGACTGCTCAGCTTCTTCGTTAGCGGATTCCTCCTGCTCAACTTCTCCCTCCGGAGGGGGTTGATCCTCTCCTTGGGCTTGCTGATTGTCGGGTTGCTGGTCTTCGCTGGGGTTTGCAAATGAATTAGGATTCTGTTGAACCTCAGCCATCATGGCTTCAAAGTCCGCAGGATCTGTTACATTTGCAATCCGTTCGTCCAGTGTTGGGGTGGATTCCTGAGAATCCGCCTCGCCCGAACCCCCTTCGGTCTGATTTCCGACCTCGGGTGTTGTAGTTTCGTGGTTGCTATCGATAGTCGGGGCATTCGCCTCCGCTGTCGCCGTCTGTTGTGGGGAATCGGCGTTCGCCTGACTCATCATGGAAGTAATTTTTAGGCTTTCATTTGCAATTTGCAAGATTAAAGTTGCAAATATGAGCGGAGCGGACAGAAGGTTACCAGAAGCAGAGTTTGTAAACGCCCCGATGCAAGGTCCACCTGTGGGTCTTGATGTTGGTGATTTTGACTCTGGAGAGTTTTTTCGGGGCAACGCCAGCGCTGGGAACGAGCAAGGAGGGAAGTTGCAAAGCGTTCTCCAATATCTTCATATGTTTGAGGAAAACTCCATTACCGACCTCCTTGGCTACAAGCACACAGTGCTCTCCCGGAGACAAGGCGGGGAAGGAGAAGGAGGAACAGGTGGATGCTTGAAGCCTGCCTTCTTTCAGGAAAACAAAAAATTAACAGCCTTTTTTCGACCCGCCTACCTCCTTCTCCCCGGCGGGGATAGTGGCGGGCTAATTCCCGTGACCCCTACATTTAACGGAATCCCTCTCGATAAGCCAATGGACCCCGTTGAAGACGGCGACGGCATGATGATGAGTGACGGTAACTGGGCAGCATGGCTAAAGCTTGATGGCTACGATGCGGAAATCATTGTTCAAAGCGCAGGGGACAATCCGCCCTCACCCCCGTCAAACGTCAGCGATGGTGTTGTTTGGAATCTCGCGAAGTGGTCTATCGAGGGCTCAGGAGACGATGATGTTAAGGTTGTCAATGAAGAATACTACGCATGCCCGTTTGTTCCAGCCACCGACCGGAACACTCATTCCTTCTACCCAACACTATATCAAAAAAAGACTGAGATTGGCGATGACGGCGACTCCTCTTGGTATATGAAGGTCTACTATGGAAACGTCCATGACCTTCACAAGGGGGAACATCACAAAGTTGAGCGTTGCGACAACGAAACAGAGATATTGGTCAACAGCGGAGAAACATGGTATTTTAAACTAAAAACCAGCAATCTCGGCGTCCCCGAGGAGCTTACAATCACTTCCGAGGCCCCTGAGGTGACTCCGTTCCAGCCGCCCGAGAAAGGAGTTACTGACGAAACCCCTGACGAGGGGGCGGGGACTTACAAGTGGAAGCTGTTTGAGATTACAGCGGCAGGAGATAAGCTGGTCGCTCGGATATTTCACTCTGGCGACATTTCATGGTATCGCTGGTTGCACGATAATTTGTTAGGAGATGCGGAGCCGGTAGAAGATAAACAAGCCCGAGTCTACAAGAGATTTAACCAAGACACCTACAAACATGAGTTTAGACACATTGTCGCTGGAGATCGAATTAAAGTCCTCGAAGGTGACGACAAAATTACCATCAGTTGGATCTCAGATGATGGCAGTGGAGGATAAGAATTTAGCCCTCCCTGAGGAGGTTGTAACTTCAATCCCAAAAAAGGCTCCCACTATTGCCTTTGCGATGATTTCGTTTCGGCGCGACCAGTATATGGCCGTGCAAGCGGTTCGCTCCATAAGGACGTTCTATCCAAAATCGCCCATGCTTATTCTTGATGATGCAAACTGTCCCATGGAGCCAGATGTTGCGCGGAGGTTAGTGAAACTTGGAGCCTGCTACCGCAAGAGTGATTGGGAGCGAGGGAAATCAACAAAAGGGAATTTTACTCGCGACCACATGGCCAGCCAGTGCGCAGCTTTTGCAGATTTTGCGAGCGAGGTTGGAGCCGATATACTTTGCAAGATTGATTCCGATGTTGTCGTCACCGGGGCGGACCTCCCGCTATGGATCGGAGATAATCACATGATCATGGCAGCAAATGCTCGTCGTAAAGTTGTTCATGGCTGGTGCTATTTGATGCGAAGGGAGTCTTTGCAGAAGGTTGCAATCTTGCAAAGCGAGGGGTGTTTCTTCAAGCATCAGTGCAGATTTGAGGATGTGTATCACCGATATGCATTCCGGAAAGTATTCGGGCCTGAGGGAGTTCTCGATTACAGGATCAGTAAAGAGGCTTCGCGCTCCTATACCGCAGACTATAACCACCCTCAGAAGGTTTCTCCCGAATACCATCAGGAATTGTTACGCTACGCCACAGTAACCTTCGGGAGCCTGATGAAGATTGACTTGCGGACCCCGGAGGGCCGTCGGGAAAGAGCTACTGACCATATGGAAGCGTTCGTGGACTTCCTTGAAGACAAGATTAAGTCAACTTCGCAGTAGTGTTTTTCCGCATTATTGTGAGAGCCTGCTTCTTTTTCTCTTCTCCGTATCCAATAACATAGTCAGCAAGCTCGATGAGCCCCCGTGCGTGATCTGCTTCTCGCTGCTCGACGCCTTTCTTGTTAATGGCTTCTTGCGCCTCCTCGCGCTTTTCTTCCATTTTTGGGATAAAGTATTCCCTCCATCCGGTTGAGTTGCTCATGACTTCGACGGCTTCGCCGAGTTTCTGTGCGGTGTCGTAGGCTTGCTTCTTAGGATTGATTTGGCTCATACCACGGGTGGTTGCTGCCCCGGCATGTTATCGGAGGTATTTAGCGCTGTCGAGCTTCCTTGTCCTCCGGATGGTGGCTGAGCTGGAATCTGGTATCCCGGCTGAATAATCTGATCAACGTGAGCCACTTGCATCGCTTTAAGCATTTGTCGATACAGAGTCGCCGTGCGCTGTTGCAACTCGGGAGGTAGAGAGTAGAACTCTATAACCTTGGCTGATGCTTGCTGAGCCTGCACCAAATCCTGCTCGTTCTTGTAGCGGGTCATCTCCAGCCTAATATCAAGATCCATTTGGCCTTCAACATTCTCGGGAGAATACTCAAGCATCTGGACTTTTTCATCTTCGGTGTAAAGGAACGCCTCGGTCTGATCGAGATAAGCCAGTGTGTAAATGCAGAAATCCCGGAGCACCTCCTCAAGTCCGTCTTGCAACTGACTAAGGTAGATCGAGAACATTTCCTGACCACTACGCTCGATATTCTTAACCCCGGTTGCGAGCTTGGCGGTGTCCATACCCAGCATGGCGGCATCGTTGACATGCGAGACGCCAGACATGTTGATTGCAACCTGCATGAAAAACTCGATCTCCTTGTATATTTCCCGTCCTTTTATGTCATAAAGCGGGATAACCTTGAGGATGTTTTCTGGGTTGATATTCCCTTTTGGCGTATATGTTTGGCCTCCATTAAGGTCGAGGTGAGGGTTTTCTTCTCCTTCTAACGTGAGTTCCGGATTCCAAAAGACTACCTGTCCCGAGCGGGACTGCGAGAGATTCCAGCGGTTTGTAAGTAGGTCAACGACTTCCTGCAAGGGCTGGAAGACTTCCATAGTTCCAATCCCGTGCCAGCGTCCTTCAACACGGTTCACGCGAGTAACCTTGAACGGGCGACGACCGTGTGGTGTCCGGTTTGCGACGTAATCGTAGAAAAGTGGGCGCTGATTGGCTTTGTCGAGCATCAGAACGATGTCTTCCTGCACCCCATCCTCGTTGGCGTCGAAGTGCATATAAACTTCAGCAATCTCCACCACGGGCTCGCCACTACGGGCGTCAGGCTCGGATGACTCATTATTGCCCTTGTCGTTCCCGGCAGATTCGCCAAGTTCAGGACGATCCATAGAGCCTCGGGATTTAGGCTGGTCATCGTAGTTTGTCAGCTCTTGCAACGATTCAAAAATCTTTGAAGCCGTCTCGCGAGTGGTCTTGTTTTCTGACTCAAGCGCTGACACATAGATAGAGGCAATTTCGATTGCTGGCTTATCGTAAAGGTGAACGACGCAATCAGCTTCATCGAGGCTATGAGCGTCTAAAGGAGCGAGAAAGTCTTTGTAATATACTGGCTTGGCGTCAGCGCCACGGTATCGGACTTGCTGGCGAGGGACGATTTGCTCCACGAAGTTTAGCTGTGAAGGATCACTTACACCTTCTGGCAGTTGTGTCTGGCCGTCACGTTGCAGGACAAACAGCATTGGAATATCAGGGGCTTGGCCTTGCTCCATCATCATCGCCTCTTCTTCACTCGGCATCCTGCTCGGAACAGTGGCCCATTTGTCGTAGGGGTAGATGTAGTCGGCGTCGCTTGCTACATAAGGAGTTCCTGACTCATCTATTGCGACTGTCGCGTTTTTCTGGAATTGAGTCCAGTCCTGACGGTAGACGGTTTTTGTCACTGTCTCACCGCGAATGATAGCTCCTTCGACGGCACCCATGACACATCCTTTAAGATCAGCCTGACGAGCTTTGTGTTTGCAATACTTATCGGTCAGACGGGCCTCGTCCTCGTCGGCTGCACCTACAGGGTAGGCACCGAACCAAGGATCAGTGCCAAGGAAATAGTTGGTAGCCCTTGCAATCTGCTGCTGAGCAATGCGTCGAGAGAGGGGAACGGTAAGGTTTGATTCAGCGAAAATTCCTCCGACCAAATATGAGCGCCAGTCGATTTGGTTGTGGAAAGTCATTTCGTAGAGCTGACGCTTGCCCATGAACGACCCTGCCGCGCTCTTTACGGTGTCGTCCTCGCCTCGTCCATACCAGTTAGCCTGAGAGGTGTCGGTGCGCCCAAGCTCTTTTTCAAGGCTCTGTATTCGGCCCATGGCGTACTCGACCATGCGTTTCTCCTGCTCAGAACTGAGCTGTAAAGGCGTATCAAAAACCACCTTGGGTTTATCTTTTTCTCCGCCTCCAACAGTTGGGTCCTTGGGGGAAGGAAACAGATTGTCCGCTACTGCTTTAACTTGGCTCTGGTGGCCGCTATCTGATGTCGATTGTTCGCTCATTTCTTTTTCTTTCTGGATTGTTCCCGAGCCGCTTTCAAAAAGCGAGGATCTTTCATTGCAACTGCTCTTGCAAGTTTAGACGCTTTGTCTTTGGCGCCTGCGATTCCCTTGGCTGTTGTAGCAGATCCGCGCTCCTGACGCCAGAACTGACGGTAAAGACGGTGGAATATTTCGGTTTGCTCGCCACTCATCTTATGGCTCTCGCTCTGACCAGTAGAGGGGTTCTTGTAAGTATATTTCTTGGAGGGAGCGCCGGGCATCCGAATATTTTCGTTTCCGGGGTCTCGGCGCTGTTCACGGCGCACAGTTTGATCAAAGCGGTTTGGTTTATAATCCTGAGGACGGAAAATCCAATCAAGAGGAGTAAGCATCGAGCTTTTCTCGGTCAAAGTGTTGGGGCGCTTCTTCTTTTCTCCGTAGGCGTCAATGCCAGACGGTGGAATGCTCCAAGGGTTTTTGGGTATTGCTCCTCCCAACTTATCCTCAGCGTTCGGCCACAGCTCATAGAGCAATGTGTTCTGGAAGCCAGCCCAGCCACCTTCGGACAGGTTGTGATCGTAGTAGGTGTTGGTATCGCGGAGAGGTTGACGAATAATGTTCGGGACGAGGAAAGTTGTAAGTTGACGCGCCGCGAACTTAGAGACAGGAAGTTTCCCAGTTGACATTGAGAACGTATCATTGATCCCGCGCAACATTGTCTTGTCAGTAAGCTGACCAATTCCAGTGTCGAAGGCGAGAGTTTGCAGAGACTCCGGTATGTCTTTTTCACCGCGACGGTTCAGCTTGAACTCTCGTATAAGGTCAATCGTGGTTCCGAGAGTGAGCGCAAGCGGGTCTATGCGTCCATAGTCAAAAGTAAACCCACCCACTCTGATCCGATATGGGCCCATTCCTTCTCTGTAGGCTGCTGCTTTATTCTCGGTGGCTTGAGGTCCAAACTTTGGCATGGAACCAGTTATTAGTATGGATTTCTCCCGGTCGTCCTCGTCTCCTTCGACCATTCCGTAAATCATATACGTTATAAGCATTGACTGCATCTGAGAGCTGAAGTCAGAAACGGCCTTTGCAGCTACTGGGTCAGGGTTGCCACGATTATTGGCCATGTATGACCACATTCTTTGGAGCGACACAACGGTGGTAATCGGGTTAGGAACACGCGATCCACCTTCCCGAATGATGTTCATCAAAACGCGAGTAAATGGCATCAGGGTTACTCGGGTAAGATTTACACCAACACGCATCGCGTCAAGCCGAGCGATGTTTGTCAGCTTGCTCATGCCATCGCTGGTCGAGCGGTGCATGACTTTCTCTCCGAGAAGAGCCTTATCGATACCCTTGAGGGACTGGTCAAGCTTGTTTGCTAAATACGCGAAAAGTTCAAGCGGACCTTTTGGGGTATTCTTGTAGCTGTCAGGCAAATCTTTCGTAAATACGCTAATGTCAGCCTGATCCCCTGCCATCTCCCAAGAGCTGGAGCCTTGAACAGTCATCTCCATCTTAACAAACTCCTTGAGCGCGTCGCCTTTAAGGCCCTTGGAGCGACCAAGACGATAAGCGATTGCTCCGACTTCGGTTCCCGCGATGATGAAACGCATAAACTCGTCAACCCCCATATTGAATCGCAATATTCCGCGACTGGTCTTGCCTAATTCAAACTTCTTCATGGCGCCCTTTTGACCTGCCGCTCGCCGAATCATATTAGGGTATTTGACGTTTACCCCGACCTTTTCGAGCGCCATGTCAAGGTAATCCATCAGGTGGCCCATTTGATAACCGCGAACGTCTTCATGTGACTCTCCAGCAGCTTGCTCATATGGCCCCCCTTTGCCCTTTGCAAAGGTATTGAAGTAAGCGCGTTCAGTATCGAATGCGAGATATCCTTGAGTGAAAGCCATTGCGTAGTAGGTTTTCAACCCCTCGGCCATATATTTGAACTCCCCAAACTGAGCGTTCTTGGGATTTTTGACCAGAGAGTTGACAATCATTTCTGCGCTCCGCTCACCGATCATGCGGTATCCAGCAAACGGAATAGACATGAGGTTGACCATCACCGTCTTCATGCTGAACACGTTAGCATACCAAGATCCGGTGGATCGGGAGATCCAATCAAGATCCAAGTCATCGAGCACTCGGGCTACGGCCATTACTTGGCGAGGATCGTTGACATTGAATCCTTTCTTTTTCTTGAGTCCGACCCCGAAACTCCGAGACATGATCTCTTCTACGTCTTCCTTTTTCGCTTCTCGGCTTCCCTCTGTGGGGGCTTCGCCGCGAGCGTAAGAGTCGATAGTTTCGGGAGTGTATCCACGTTCGATCAGGTTTTTGACTACTGGCTCAAGAAGTTTGCGATACTTTTCAACAGCCTTCTTCTGCCCCTCAGGGCTAACGCCTGTTTGCATCTTAATTTCTTTAGGCTCAAATCCCTCGCGCACCATGTTGACTACCTTGCTCTGCTTTTCGGTCATTTTAGCCAGAGTTTCTGTGTCCGCTTTGGTGTTGATGCCAACGCCCTCTTTTTGAGAATTGAAAATCTCCTCAATTTTTATGCCTTCCTTATCAAGAATCTTGCGAGCCTGCTCAACTCGGTAGTTTTGCATCTTCCGAAGCTCATCATTGTAGGCTTTTTTGTTTGTAGAGGGAACTTGCACTCCGACGCCTCCTCCATGCTTCTTTTTGAGAGCGTTGACTTGGCTCGTAGGCGCGGTGTGGATAATAGTTCCAAGCGCATAGGCTGCTCTCTGAGCTGGGGATTGGAATGGGTCGCGCATTGCGGCCATCGACCTCGCAATTACTCCGCGCATTTCCTGTTCGGCCTGAGCCAACTCTAAGGCGTAGTCGATATCTGACTGGACCCCAGAGGCCATTGCTTGTTGCAATCTGTTTGAAACTACACGTTTTGCAACTATTTGGAATTCGGGAGTCGCTCCCTCACCGCTCTGCTCTGCGGCTCGGAAAATCTGCAACTCAATATCGGATGCGGGGGTTGCTTTTTGTAGCTTGTTTGCTCCGGCAACCCAGCCATCCCAATTTTGGTTAATAAAGTTTTCGTTGTAGATTTCCTGATTGACACTGAAGGCGTTACGAACGCTCTCGTTGGTAGATATGTTGGCGCGGCTCGGATCTCCTTTTACCTTTTTCTCTCCCTTCGCATCGCGAGCGTCACGATTTTTCCACTTCAATGCCTTGCCAACAGACTTCTTCATGCGTTTCGCTGCATTGGCGGCACCCTCGGCTCTCGATTTAGGAGCTGAAAGCTGGATATTTGGTGAGGTTGAATCGAACCGCTGGCTAAGTGGGATGACGTTACCGTCAGCGTCCTTGGTAACCGGGTCGGCGGATTTGATCTGGTTGGGGCTGAATGCAATTATTTCTACCGGCTCCGTGACCCCGCCACGTTCAAGCATGAGGCGCAAGCCATCAAAGCCCTCAGCAATTGCATCGGCTTTTAGTTTTTCCGCAGCGGCAACAGCATCTTTCTTTGTTTTGTATTTTGACGCATCAAACCTCCATTGGTTCATTTGCGATGCTTCTTCAAATGGAACTTCTTTAAACTTCCCAGATAAGTAAGCGGAGATTAACCTCGGCTCACCCCCTATTTTACGCCCGCCAGAAGTATAGGCATAATGCTCGGCAATTTGTTGGTTGGGGGAGAAAAAGAAGCCAAGACGGTTTAAGACGTTGTTTGTTGAACCTCTTTTAGCCGTTTTGAATACGTTGAAAGGTTTCGCTTCCTCGGATCTTTTTTTGCGATTTGTGATTATGTCCTTTTGCCAAGTCCCATGGTAAACCTTCTGAGAAACATACCCCGCCGCCTTAGCAGCAGAGTCCACCATCTTCTGCAAAGCGCTCCTGTTCTTCTCGGGATTCTTCGCCAGCTCCATATACGCAGCGTCCTCGGCTCGCGTTCTGGGAGCTGAAAGCTGGATATTTGGAGAGGTTGAATCGAAACGCCGACTAAGTGGGATAACGTTGCCATCGGAGTCACGGGTAATGAAGTCGCGGGACTTAAACTGGGACGCGCTCGGAACAATTAACTCTGAAGCCATCATCCCGGCGGTTGCTCGACCGCCTATTCCGCGAACAGAATCAAAGGGAAGTCTACCCTCCCTCATCAACTTAGAGATTGCCGCTAAGCGGTTGGTTGTTTGCCGTCCAAGGTTTTTGCGATTGTATATTCGTATCTTGGAGTCTGCGCGAGATACTCCCCGTCTATCTTGGACAGTCTCACCAACACGCCACATTCCCCGTGAGTCATAACCCTCGTTTATCGCTGATTCCAGCTCTACTACGGCGTCAACAAGATCCATTTGAACCTTAGTCAATCCGCTGAAATCCCCGTCCGTAGAATTCATTTGCAGGGCCTTATCCGCCTTTACAAGGACTCTCTCTTCGCGGTATTCAACTTGATCTTCTGTGAGGCCATTTAGATCTAACGAATATTGGTCAAGTCTTTTATTTACGGACACATCCTCTGCCCTTAGCGAAACTTTCGCTTCTTCCGCAATAAAATACCCCGGAATGTAATTAACGTGGAAATTTGGCTCCAAAGGAACCCCATCAACATAAAATCCTAACCGGACACCTTTCCTTGAATATCCCGCCGCCTTACCGGCATTGTCCACCATCTTCTGCAAAGCACTCCTGTTCTTCTCAGGATTCTTCGCAAGTTCCATATACTCAGCGTCCTGCTCTGGAGAGACTTGCAACTGCACAAATCCATCGCTTGGACGGGTGTATGCGTTAAGGTCATCCATTAGCAGACTAATCTCGTCGGCACGGTCACCGGGAGAGAAATATCTACTGCCAACACTCTCAGGCTTTCCTGTGTAACGATTTCTCTGTTCAAACCTCGCGTTGGGAGACCCGTTTTCATCAAGCGGGGTTGCAATCCACTCAAGAGAGTCTCGGTCGAAGTGCGCCCCGAAAGTCTGATTGTTTTCGTTAGCAATAAAGAACGTGTATTCCTGTAGGAAATTGTAGCCCGAGTTAGACTCGGTGAGCTTAACCACCTTCCCTCGGGAGGGGCGAACATGCTTAAACGCTCCGCTTTTGTCATCAAACAGGGAGTCTGGCATCTTCTTCTTTGACTCCATCATGCCAGCTGCCTTGAAAGCCTTCTGGGCAGCAGCGTTGCTCTGAAGCTGGACTGGAGTTCCAAGAGTTTCCATGCGCTTCTCGCGATGCGCAATCCCGTCGTCCCAATCAGAAAATACTGCAATATTGGGCCTGACAGTGTTGTAATCCACCATCATTGGAGGATTTTCAGTGCGGGCCATGAGAACGACATCAGGCTCTCCCATTATATCATAAGGGAAATCCTCAGGTGCAAGCTCTCGATTGAATGGGACGCGAGCAAGCGGGGCAAACCCCATGGTCCGATAGTAAAGATTCGGGAGAAACCCTTTTACGTCGTAGGCGTCAAGCGTAAGAAGTTTTGGGTGATTGCGGCCAAGCTCCACCAAAAGCTCTTTCATGTCCTCCTTGGAGTCGGGATGCTTAAATACCCCGAAAAGGTCGCCCTCTCTTGAAACGACAGCCCCGCCCAGATTGTCATCGAGCATGAAAATGTCAGATCCAGCCAGCTTTTCCGGACTTACTGAATCTACTGCGGCTCCGAACTTGCTTGCTGACTTAGTCAGCTCAACGCTCTCAATAAACCTCCGGACGTTGGCGTTCTCTACGAATCTTCCGTTGGCATCGGTGGAAGCTCGATGGAAGCGAGCGAGAGATGAGCCAAAGCTGCGGATGCTGTCCTCGCTTGGAGTTCTTGATTTCGAGTCATCTGGGTCGATTCCTCTTCGTTCTCCGGAGAGTTGAACTCCTCCTCTTCCTCTTCCGGCGCGTCCAGCTCCAGTCCTGCTACTTCTTCCAGAGTCAGATCCATCTGAAACTCCTTTTTGTAATTTGCCTGTGCTCGTCTGAGCTGACTGATCTCGTCCTCTCCCAAGCCACTCAGGGCTATGAAGTTTGCTTCCTCGGAGGATTCCTGTTCTTGCTTCGCCATAACTGAATGGACCCTGCCAAAGAGATTTGTTCTTTGCAACCAAATTAGTTTTCTGAACTCCCCGGCGCATGTAATCTGGATAAAGAAGCCGGATAGCCTCCCATGTGATCGATTGCATCTGGCGTGGCATCAGTCCAACTTCCTCCGCTGCTTGACGGTAGGCGTCAGCATAGAGGTGGTATCCTCCGGAGACTCCCGTATTAGATTTCCCCATCGCTCCAAAGTTGTGCTTCACCTCAATCGCGGACGCACCAAATGGCATCAGGTGAGAGGCAGCGACGGCGTGGGTGTCGATAGTTACGTCACCCATATCCGAGTTCGGAGCGATGATGTTGTTATAGAAGCTTCGGACTTTGTGCTCCGCGCCCAGTCGGCGGCTAATATTAACGCGAGCGCCATCTTCAAAGATCGAGACAGCATCTGAGATGGAACCAGTTCCTCCCCACTGGATCTTGGACGGTTTCCCGAGTTCTCCTTTCTTAATCTGGGATTTGGAAGGGTTATTTCTCTGAACATGCATCTTCTGCCCATCTGGAGAATACACCCGGAAGTCAGTTCCAAACTTGCCGTGAGCAATAACTCGAACCGCCCACGCTTGAGCTGTTGGGTTGTTTGCAAGGCTTGCAATCGACTTGCCCTTCAGTTTGTTTAGAATCTTTCGGCGTTCACTCTTTGCTGAAATCGCCAACCCTCTCTTTCTTTTAGCCCACTGCTCATCAGTCATGCCGGGCGATCTCGTCGCTTTGAAAGAGGCACTTGCAACAATGTCATCCATCGCTTTACCAAACCGCTTCACGTTGATGATGGTTTGCTTATTGTTTGCAAGCACATCAAGAACCCTCTCGGCCAGACCAAGATTCATGAACCAATCCCTCTGGGGGGAGAGCACAGCAATTACTCCTGCGGCCTGCTCTTCCGAGACATTATACTTGGCCGCCATTTGCTTGGCGATCTTGTTGGCCCCGTCATACCATTGAGTTGCCATCCGGTAGAAGTCATCCCCGAGTTGCAACTTAGCCTCGTCGTGCAATGCGATGAGGTTATCCTTCATGAATGCAATGGCTGCATCACGCTTCTCGTCCGGGTCAGTGATGTCAGTGATCGCCTTTGGAAGGTGGCCGTAGTTGAACTTGGCCATATGCTTTCTGTAGGTCTCCTCAGGAATCCTATTCCGTGTAATGTTGTCGCCAAGATCGGGGAGAGCGGCATTTTTCTTTCCTCCTGCTGGCTTGCTCGTATTTAGCATCGTTCCAACTCGGAAGCCGTTACGCGCTTTACTCACCTTGGAAATCTTAACTTTGCGAGCCCTTTGTTGCAGGTTTGCAATTAGCTTTATTCTCAACTCCTTTTGGTCAAACTGGAGCCCCGGTCTGGTGATGACGGCGTAGTATTTGCCTTCGTGCTGAGCTACGCGCACATCCTCATACCTTTTGCCAAGATTTTTGGCGAGATTCCTTGCGGGCTTCTCCTTCTTGAAGCCAACTTGCATTCCTCCCGTATTAAGAGGAAGAATCATGTCGTCCCCAAAGAACTTTGTGTTAGCCGAGACGCCTTGGAATATTTGCTGGACCCGAGTAATATTGGCCTGCATTTGGTTATCGACAACAGGATCGAGTGATAGCAGCGACTCCAGAACTTCGCGAGCATCGTCATTAAGATCGAAGCCCGGCTGATCTTTCATCCCGTTGTATGCTCGGCCAACCGCGCCTGCAACGGTTGCAAATTCATCTGCAAGTTCTGCATCTTCCTTTCCTCCCTCACGCAACCATGCCTCCATTCCCTCAGCGAGGGCCTCATTCCAGTTGTAGGTCCCCTCGTCAACACCCGGATAGACTCTCTGAATCCACTTCTCCATCTTCTGCACACCTCTTGATCCGAGAGCGGAATCGAGAAGACTTTTTCCCGTCCGAGGATCGCTAAGGCTCTGGAGAACGTGAACAAACTCATGCATCACCGTTCCCGCATCGGCTGCTTCGGTGAAGGCCACAAGACCAGCAATATTCCCTCTCCCGGCAAGACCCTTAGTGTCGGTATTTCGCAAAAGGGCTTTTTTGTAGGCTCCTGAGAAAGCCTCGCCGCTAAGGACTTTTGCAATCTCGTCATCCACCTTGGACATCTCATCAAGGATAGATTGAGACTCTTTTGTAGGAACTTCGCCAACTAAGAAATCCTCAGTTTGCAACGCCCCAAGGCGGTCAACCAGACCCATCTTTTTAGTGTCCAGTGCTTTAAGGGAAGACAGGACTTTTTTAGAAGATTTCCCTCCTGCAATCTCTATGAACCGTCGCTGTGCGGCTCGCATAGATTCGATTGCAGCGGGGTTGCCATCCAAGTCGCTGCCGATTTGAGTAGAAGCTCGGCTTGCAGCCAGTGCTCGTCGGGCAAATTCAGTGATCGACCCTTCTTGCAAAGTTCCGTCCACCTGATTTCCGATACTTTTGAGCACCTCCATTTTTTGCTGAAGGGCTGATGCTGCCTCAACCTTGCCTTTAGCAAAGGCATCCAAAATACTGTTAGTCTCTCCTCCCGCAAAACGAGCTTGAATCATCGCGTAGATGGCCTCTTTGCTCAGTCCAATCTTGCCGGAAACTGCTTCGACCATCCGCTTCGTCAGCTTTAAGTCAGCTTCAAGTTCTTCTATTGAAAGACCACCTCTTTTAACCCCAAGCGCCAGAGCAATACGCATGTCTCGGTCGAACTGAGATTCAAATTTTGTCGCGTTAATATCGACCGCCTCATTCCGGGTGCGAGCTGTAACTTCTCGGCCATTCGGCATTTCCACAATGTAGCCCCCTCTTTTTTTGCTGACATTTGGCGGAAGAACAACATCAGACGGGCTTGTGAGCCGAGTCTGGGGGAGCGCAATACCAAGAGACGAAAGAGCCCTTGCATCGGTAAGGTCAATAAGAATAGACTGAGCTAAGTTCTCATAAAACTGTAGCTGCTGGCGACCAGTTTTCGTCGAGAGCCGATCCATTATCTTCCGCACGTTATTGGTAAACCCACGGAGAAGACGAAGAATCATGCCAAGGAATTTTCGTTCGCTGCCAGTAATCCCCTTGCCTTGCTTGAGGGGATTGGTGCTTTTACGAGCCTGCGCACGGACTGTGGCGGCAAGAGTCTTATCAGTAAGAAGGTGTGTGACGAGGTATTGAGCAGCCTCAGACGGGCTGACCTCTTTGCCCGTAACTTTAGATGCTCTTTTTAGGACCATCTTGCGAAGATTAGGCGGCATCAGAGAATAGAGGGACTCTCCTTCGGATTCGGTTAGCGCCTTTCGAGATGCTTGTTGCGCAAGCGCTTTGATTAGGGTTACCTGAGCTTTCTCGCGAGAAAGATCCTTTCTGATGATCAATCTACCCTTTTCGTCGAGTCGGAAGCTGGTTCCCTCAGGGAGAATCTTAGCCTCTGCTTTTTCAATATCCTCCTTGCTCTCACCGTCGTCACGCATCTTTTGGATGTCGTCTTTAGTGGGAGCCTCTTCGATACTTGTGAACATGCCACTAATCGCCTCTTCCACATCGGCGAATTGCACATCCTTAGGAGTTGCTGGCATTGCTTGTGCCACGTCTCCTTCAACGTCTTCATTGGATTTAGTTTTGCTTTTCTTTTTGCTGGTCGATTCAACAGTGAGGTCACCAGACATTATTGCATCAAGATTCTCTTTGGTCTTGCGAAGAAATTTAGCAAAATCAGGGTTGCCGTTTGCGGAAAAGATTTCCGCAAGGAATTCAAGGAATGCCTTGACGTATTTTTTAAGCTGAAGGCTGTCCCGAAGTCCGCTCAAAGTGTTATCTTCCTCAGCCTCAAGCAAAGCTCTTGCCTGCTCGCGCAACTTATTTCTGTTGCTAAGAGCATCCCAACTGGGATATTCTTTTCGACCCAAATCATCAGCCTTCTGGTCATAATTCGGGCTACTGGGGTCATACATCTGTTGGATTTTGTTCGCAAGAGCATTACCTTCAGGAGTGTTTTCGTATAGGAATCCCGCGACATGCTTCAGTTCATGCTTGAGAGTTTGTAAGATTTGAGCATTCTTCTTGCCTTTTATCCCACGGTCATAAATAACAATCCCGAAAGTATAGTCATCCTTTATCCAAGCGTGTGCCCGCGGTTGCACGTTTTTTCTCCTTTTCCGATTCGTTTTCAGTGGGGGCAAGATGCCCTTCTCCTCCGCTTCAGCAGGATTTTTGAAGTAGTTGATTTGTATCCCGGCATCTTTTGCCGCCTTGAGAACTTTGGAAATAAGCCCCGTTTTGTCGGATTTTATTGCTTTATCGAGTTCAGCGCTCTGTCCGATATAGGGTGCAGAAGACTGAGAGACTTCGGAAGTAGATGCATGCACCCACTTACCAGTATCCAAATCTTTTATGGCAAAGATGGTTCCGTCTTCACCTAAGATGAAGTTAGGGTCATTCTTGGCCGCTTCAATTTCAGCCTTAGTGGTGAGCTTTGTTTTTTCTCCACTCTTGAATTTTTTGAGTCCTTCTCTGTGCGCCGCCTCGGTTAATCCAGAACCAAAAACACCTATACCCCCCTTTGCGTCTCCCGCTGTTGTCCTTTTTTTCGTGGCAGCTTTTTTCGTGGCAGCTTTTTTCGTGGCAGCTTTTTTCGTGGCAGCTTTTTTGGCTGCTGGCGCCTCTTTTTTGGGCGCCTTAGCTTCTGTGGGCGTTTTGATTTGCTCTGCAAGAGAGGGGTTTACCGTTTCTCCTTTGCGAGCCTGCTTGGCGGCTTCGGCGGCGGCTTTCGCACGGGTGTTTCCTTCGACCTCTACATAGCGAACAGCCCCTCCCGGCTTCTGAATGCCAATGCGCCACTTAGGCTTGGACGAGCCAGTTACTTCCTCTGGTTTTGCTGAAGCGGCTTGGGCTTGGGCTTCACCTTCATAAGGAGTCGTCTTGTCAGCTTTGCGAACTGGGACTATCTTCCCGTTTTCAACCTCCACAAAATTAAAATCAGCAGGGTTTTCGTTTAAGGCTTTGAGTCTTACTTTCGCTGTATTTTTGTTTTTGTAGCCCTCACCTTTTTGGGTGAGGATTTTCTCGTCTTTCTTTCCGGTGACGCCAGCCTTTTTCCGGCGTTCAACTTTCTCTGCAACTTTCTCTGGAGAGAGAGGCTTCGGAGCTTCAGTTGCGGGAGTAGCTTCGGGAGTAGCTTCGGGAGCACCTTTGGGAGCACCTTTGGGAGCACCTTCGGGAGTAGCTTCGGGAGTAGCTTCGGGAGTAGCTTCGGGAGTAGCTTCGGCGCGTTCTTTGGCCTGCTGACGGATCTCTTGGCGGCGACCGCTTTCGGAAAGGCCAATAAGTTGACTGGCGGCATCGGAATTTTGCTTGGCGACTAAATTTATTGCTGAATCAGTCAGAACAATCTGTCCATCGACCATCTCCATTACTGGAGAGCCATCGACCAGCTTGGAGTTCATCGCTTTCTGTTCGGTGAAAGTCAGATCGTTTACGTCTTGGCCGTTTGCAACCTTGATAACAGCTCGGGCAATTCTGGTCTTATCGAGGGCTCTCTGAGCCTGTTTGGCGCGAGCGCTATCGCCAGCATCAGTGGCTCTTGTTAGCTCAGAAACGGCTTCTGCCTCCTGTGAGGCGAGTTGCTTATTGGTCTTAATGGCGGTGCCGAGCTTCTCTACTCCAACGTCACCGTCGCCATCTTGGCCCGCCTTGTAGTTGATAAAAGTCAGAGCTTCCTCAACATCTGTCTGAGTAATGTCAACGTCGTTTCCGTAGTAATCCTTGAGGGCCTCCAATGCAACCTCGGGGTCAGAAGCGTTTGCCGAAGTGACTCCCGATGAAAAAGAGGACATAGCAATTTTACTGGCTCCACCAAGAATTATGCCAGCCCTGCCTGCCTGCACTGCTACATCAAAAGCAGACTCAAGACTCGCTTCTGGGTCGAGCATCATTGCAGCAATAAACTCATCAGTGGCTTCCTCAAGACCCTCAATCCCTGATGCTTTTAGAACATCAAAAAGAGAACTTTTTAGACGCTTTTTGATCTCTGCGTCAGCCATCCCTTTCGGTCCATTGCGCTTAATATAGCGCATTACATCACGAATAGTGTGTGGTGTCTTGCTGCCACCAAACATCCCTCTGAGAACCGTGCTTTGAAGTTGGGCCCCAAAAGCTCTGGTGATCGTTGCGGTGAGCAATCCAGCAGCGACTGATCGGCCCCTAACGGCTGGGCTGCTTACTAACTCGTCTTTCTCAGCTTCTGTGAGAGGGCCTCCTTTTTTCTCTTCCGCTACCTTTAACGCTTGATCGTAATAATGCTGAAACGACAAGCCCAGAGATTGGAAACCACTTCCAACAGAAGATCCAGCGAGTGCTCCTTTTGTCCCTACCCTCTGGAGGTATTGCTGAACACCCTTCTCTCCGACATACTTAGTAGGGACTCTGAGAGCCCCTTTTTTGATTGCTTGACCAAAAGCTGATTTAGCGATGCCTCCTCCAACTCCTCCAAACGGGAGAGTAAGCAAAACGGAAGGACCTTCTTCAAGGACAGTTCTTACTATACCAGAGCCGAAAAATTCTCCTCCCTGAGAATCAAGACCCCGCCTTTGCTCCTCCATCTGATCTTGAAGAGTGGACGCATAGTCGCGAGCGTTTGAAGAACCTCCTATCGCAGCAGCTCCGGTAAACATTTGAACCACCTTGCCTCCACCAATAGAGTAAGCCCTTAATACAAGAGAGGCTTTGGCCCGCGTTCTTTGGCCAAAGTTTTGATTCTCAGGAGCATACTGGTCGAGATACTCTCTCATCCACTGGGTGTGATCTGGGTTTTTCCCGGATTTGCCGTAGTGCTCCATATACCATTCGCTCGGAGTCGGCATGCCTCCCGGAAGCGCGGAAGCGAGCATCATGTCTTCTTGAGCCGTCGAGGCGTAGGTTGACATGTAGTCATTCCTTATGCTCTCTTTGGTCATATAATCCACCATCCAACTCGGAGCACCGCTGGATTTTACCGCGTCGTCATACGTTTCTTTGTCGAGGATGTTTAAGGAAGGATTAAAAATGATCTTTCCGTCGCTAAGAGCGCGAGCTTTTTCTCCGTCCTCCCATTCTCCGTTCTCATATCTGATGTCATACATCATTTCCCACATTTGACTGTCGTCAAAACCAAGCTCCTCTTGGAGATTGTTGAGAACGTGGCTTTTAACTCGCTGCGTTCCGGGTTGCATTTTGTAAACTGACTGCCCAAGGAACTCGCCAGTGTTTGCAAGCGCCCCCAACGCAACATTTCCAATATTTTCATACCACGTTCCACCTGTAGTATCGAACTTTTCAGTGAGTTTACCGTCTCCTACGACAGGAACATACCATCCATCTGAACGCTTCTCCGCTCCTTTGAAAGCAATGGCTTCAAGAATCTCATTGCTTCCTTTGTCATTAACGAGAGCGGCCATGATTTTTTGGCGACCATCAGCAAGACGACCAAGGGCCAGCGATGCTGTGGCTTGTGCTTTGTCGCTTTCCTCTTGTATTTGGCTCAATCGCTCATCCTGCTCCTCTTTGGTTTTAGCAGGTGGAAGGTCCAAGAGTTTGATTACCTCGCGCTGCTGTTCTGCTGCTTCTTTGGAGACTCTTTCGTAATCCTTGGCCGTATCTTCCAAGGGCTTCTTGATCTCTGCACGATCTCGTTCCAGCTTCTCCTTGGCTTCTTTTTCTGTCTTTATTCCAAATGCCTTTTGCGCCTGTATTACGTCCATGACGTAAGGGCGGAGTAATTCCAAATCCTCCTGATCGTCCTCAAGTCTCTTTATGCCTTGATCGTAATCAAAACGATTTTGCAAATATTGAGATTGAGATTTTGCAAATTCCCCTCTCAGCACATTCTGAGCCTCATTGAACTCCTCTGGCGTTACGCCTTGCGATTGCCACTCATTAAAACTTTGCTTTAGCTGATCTACTCGCTTAGTGTGAGCTTCGTATTGCTCCGCAACATTGATAGAAAGATTTTTGGATGCAGCATTGGCTCTTTTTGTTCGGGCGTTGTATGAATCGATATAATCTATTCTTTCCTGTGGGTCATCAGGGATTGCAGTCGGCAAATCTGGACGATCAGATACAATATCTTCTTGAGCATATATTTCTTTTTGAAGCTCTTCAGCCTTAGCGCGGGCTGTGTCGTCAGCCTCTACCTCCCCCCGGAGGGTGCTAAGCTCTTGGCTCACTCTATTAAAGTCAGCTTGGTATTCATCGGAGCTGATTAGGTTATCGTTGCGCTCGCTCTCAAGATAGCTGAGGTTTTGTTCAGCAGCTTCGATAGCTCCCAGCTTTTTCTCGTATTTATCCTTAGTAAGAAGTCCAGACTTAACTCGACCATGCTCCCGAGTTAGATCAGTTTTGCGGAATGCTGCGGCGCTTTTTGCGGCTTCCCTTGCAATCTCTTCCTGATTTTCTCGCCTAAGAGCTTGAGTTTGTTCTTCAGTCAGCGCTGATTGCTTGTCCCCCTCCGCGTCACTGTAGGTGTAGTCGCCAAATCCTTCTTCTTTGGCTTGATCTTGAAAAGCTGCATTGCGTTCGGTTTGACGCTGTTTTGCAATGCGCTCAGCTTCTGCTTCCTGATCTGCCTGCACCTTTCTTCGTGCAGCTCGATCATATTCTGCCGCTCGGCGGGTAGCCTCAATGGCTCGTCGGTGGCGGTCTACGCCTTCGCTGAATCCCTTGTAGGGGTCCGGAGTTGGGGCGTCCTCTCTATAAGTGGAATCATCAGGCATCAGATTTTGTTGCGAAAGTTTTTAGGCGTTGTCTTCCTCTTTTTTCTTTTTGGCATCTTCCGCCATTTTTTGGGACTTATTTTTTAATCGTGTAGCCGTTCCGCTATTTTGATCCGCAAAGTCTCGCTGATCCTTGGTTGTCTCATTGTAACGCTTAGCCGAGATTCCGCTTATTGTTCCCACCTGTTTTACGGGGCTAACTTTTGCAGAAGCAGTCTCGGCAGGAGGAGAACTTGGGTTTGTAACCGGAGCTTTTTTGTTTTCGACAACATTATCACCGGAGCCTTGGCCAGTGTTAGGCTTAAATTCAGTCGCTGCGTTTTTTTTGGCTTCTTCTCTATCTCGCTTGTCGGCCTCCATCCTAAACCTTTCCTCGTCTTGACGCCTTTGCGTATCAGCCTCTCTCGCGACCATCGCCTTGTCGCGCTCGGCTTGAATGGCAGCTTGGCGATCTGACTCCATATCAGCAGCAGTCACATCACGGTATTGATCTTGCTGCTCCGAGGTCATGCTATTCCATTTATTCCTAAGGAGAGGCCGCTGCCTATTGTCAGCTTGTCCTTGGGTCATGCCCTTAAATGAGCCTTCGGTGTAAACCGCTCCCGATTTTTTATCTTTTCCAGAAAGCCTACGACCCCCGCGACCGCTCCGCTCAAACTCCATAAATCGTTCAAATCCTCTGTTTCTTGCTCCTGACGGCCCCGTGTTTTTAACTGGATTGGGATTATTCCCAGTTGCGCCGGGAAGATCCCTGCTGTCTCGCGTTTTGTTTATCCCAGAGGATAGGCTGAAGAGATTTGTTGGCGCGGTCGGGAGGGACATTGACATTCTTTGAGGTGTAGACATGGTCAGTGGTTGGAGGCTTGCAATTATTAAATCATACAGATAGCCTCGTTGCAATGAGTAATTCAGCACCAACTCTCACTCCCCCTCCGGAGGGAGGAGAGCCTGAGGAAACAACAACTGTTCACGTAAAAACAAAAGAAATCGAGAGCGCCGCAGAGGAGGGAAGGTTGTCGATTACTCCCGCTGACCTCTCGACGAAAGTTATTGAAGAACTTGCAACGAGATTTGGCCCCAAAAAAGTCGTAGATAAGCTGGAGGGTCTACTAAAGGCGACAAAGACCATGGCGGTTGGAGGACGACCGCTTGAGGTTCCTGACTTCAAAACTCAACTCGATTCTTTGAAATTGCTGTTGCAATACCAGATAGGAATGCCTGTAGCCCGCACTGAGGCTATTGTCCATAACGTAGACACTATGCAAACCTTGGAGAACAAGATGCAAAAGTCTCCCGCGCTACGACGAGCGGTTGGTAGGATGCTGGATAAATCAAAGGAGGAAGACGGTGAAATTATTGAGGTGCCAGCAGAAGCCATGCTGGAAGGAGATGAAGAAGAGGCGGAGGAGGCGTTGCAAGAGGTTCCAGATCAGCCTGACACTCCGGTTGAGGCTGAGGTTATTTCCCGCTCTATGGGTGAAATGCTTCGATCTAAGGGGAACAGGGACACTATCGAGAAGTGGTCGAGTTGAAATTTGCACTTGTAAATTGTTTGCTTTTCTGAAATCTTAGCCACATGAGCAAGCTCATGAATAGACTCGCCCCCGTCGTTCGCGAAGGGAAATGGATAGACATCGGCCACGACAGTAAGATCAAGTTATCTGGTCGCTCCCTGTTGCATTGTTATGAAGGCAAGACCACTCGACACGGTCTTGAGTGGTTGATCCATGATCGCCCATTACTGAACTGGGTTCTTAGTAAAAATCCTATTGACGTATCCTGTCCGCCACTTTAGGTTGACAGTATGGATATAGAAATAGAAAATGAGATGAGAGGCATTCTTGCTGCTCATGCAAACGCATGTCGGTGTAACGCCGCTATTGAAAAGATGAAAGTGGCAAATGTGGAAGCCCGCTCGCAAGGCGAAGATGACCCTTATGACGCGACCGCTTTTGAAGAAATTGAAACTGAGCTTAAAGAATATGCCGAAGAGCTTGCAGGCTGAATATGATTCTGCTCCAAAAGCTCTTGAAGCGCTCCCAGAGTGGCTTCGTGACGGCTCAGAGGCTCACAACATTCCAATTAAGGCAAGGCAGTCATGGAGGCATGACGAGCTAATTATTGGTCGTCTGATCCGTGAGCGTCGGGAGAAGGTAGGCATGTCGTTGCGATCAGCAGCGGG